>Ga0209345_10002478_pt1 | contig 20330 bp, 22 predicted proteins | sample Cruoilmetagenom7_FD_187294 | JGI IMG/M metagenome (GOLD analysis project Ga0209345, IMG submission 187294) | Oil polluted marine microbial communities from Coal Oil Point, Santa Barbara, California, USA - Sample 7 (SPAdes) (version 2) | ecosystem: Environmental > Aquatic > Marine > Oil seeps ... | reverse complement strand
CACAACACCGTATGAGCATTATTGTTATGTCTCTAATTGGCTCTGAGGCTAATGGATTAACCATGGCTGATATCGCTGAAAAATCGGGTGAGAGCAAGTCAAACGTGCTTAAAACCTTAGCGAATTTAGAAGCCATTAATTGGGTAGAAAAACACCCAACCAACGACAAGGCTTATCGCCTTACGGCATTGTTTAGCCAAATGGCTAATACCATTCAAATAGGCTTGCGTAGTGCTGTTCAACAGCTTGAGCAAGATCAAACCAACTACAACAAAATTTACTAGGAATTAGTTATGAAAAAGAGCACTACAAAAGTTACAAAACTGCCTAAAAAACAACAAAAAACCGTAAATATATCATTGGATTTATCAATGGCACACGGTGAAGTTAAAACGCAGAAAGGTATGGCATTAGCAATGAATATAGCAAATACCGAGTTTTATAAAATGATTAAGGAACAAGCACTTTATAAATATGTTTTTTCTTCTGAAATAGGTGATTTTACTATCGATTGGTGTTCTTACTGTGAGCTGATAATTAAAAAATCAGAAACAGAAGTTGACCGCATGTTTCTTGAGTTACCACAAATGGAAGCCGAATTTAATGTGCTGTTTAAAGACGACGTTTCAATGGATTGCATTTTAAAAAAAATCCGAAATAAACAAGCAATATTTTTCAAAAATTTAATATCAACGGTACAGCAGTAATTTAAAGGTAAGGAGTTAATTATGTCTAACAATAAAAACACTGAGATTTCCATTAATACTGTACAAAGCGATATTTTATCAACTGAAAAGCAGTCAGATTTAATAAAGTCACTGAGTGAAAACTATGAAACAGGCCGTGATACTGCAAACCAAATACTCGGTAAGCTACAAATGGCAAAAAGCTTTCAAAAAGTTGCCGACATCGTCAGTTTATCTGAGCTAATCAAAATCAAAGAAAACAAGCTGTATCGTTCATTAAAAGGGGTTTCCATTGAATTAGCTGATGGTTCAAAAATTGACGATATCGGCAGTTGGGAGAACTTTTGTAAAGCGATTGGCTCTTCAAAAAGTAAAGTCGATGAAGATATTCGTAATGCTCACGCTATTGGTCTTGAATGTTTTGAAACCTTAAAGAAAACGGGATTAACCACCCAAAATTTTCGTGACCTGAGAGCGTTATCGTTTGACCAACGTGAAGAGTTTGTTGATGGAATTAACTTTGATGATAAAGAAGCTGTCACTGAACACATTGACGAATTGAAATTTCAAAATGCCATTCAATTATCTGAAGCAAATAAACAAGTAAAAGAAGCCGAACAAGTCGTCAAAGCGGCTCGCGAACTTTCTTCTGAAAAACAGCAAGAACTTAACGCGATGAAAGAGCAAGAGTCAATTCGCCAGTTTAGCCAAGCACCTTGGCACCGTGACTCGCTAGACAGCGTAAACGCGATGATTGAAGCACGCGGTGCAATTTCACAAGGTGCTAACCAATTACTGGCTGTGTTAAACAATTTAAGCGAAAACCACGAACTCGACGATAAAGCGATTGACCATATTGGCCGTAGTTTATTAAGCGAAGCACAACACAATTTAAGTGTGATAAGTGATTTTTGTAACGATGCTTTTTCTATTCTTGGCGACAGATATCACCCTGATTTAACTGCCGATGAATTGTTTAATCAGTTGCATGCAAACGAAGAAACAATAAGCGCTGAATAACCACTAAGCCATAACAAACAAGTAGGTACATTATGATTTCTGACGTAGCAATAAGCATATTAAAAAATTACGGTGAACAATTACAACATGCTGCCAATGGGTCTAAAGGGACTATTCTAGCAAGTGCTATGGCTGAGTTAGGTTGGAGTAAAGATAAAATTTACCGCAATCTTAAAAAAATTGGTTTTTGTAGTGGTCGACAAACACGTAAAGATGCGGGTACTACTAGCCAAGATGAACAGTCGTTATTAACACTGGCTGCCGTAAGCAAAACTAGCGCACGTGCTAACGGTAAAACCTTGGTTGAAACTACCGATGCAATCAGTATTTTAAGCCAAAATGGCCATAAGTTTTTATCGCCTAGTTCCGTTAACCGCTTATTGCGTGACAAAAAGCTTACCGCTAAACAAACCAAGCAAGACACTACTCACGGCTACATTAGAACCCTGCACAGTAACCATGTGCATGAAGCTGATGCGTCGATGTGTGTGCTTTATTACCCGCCTAATAATAAAGGCGGCAGAATTCAAAAGCACACTACCTTTGCTGAGCAATATAAAAACAAACCTGAACAGCTTGAAAAAATAAAACGTTTGCGCGTTTGGCGTTATGTGATGGTTGACCATTATAGCGGGTTAATCAGCGTTAAGTACTTTGAAAGCTCAGGTGAAAACCAACAAATTTTATATGATTTTTTATTGACCTGTTGGGGAAAAACAAGCGGCTCACCATTTCATGGTTTACCTAAAACCCTTTATTGGGACAAAGGCAGCGCCATGACCAGTAAGGCGATTAAACACGCGCTTGGTTGCTTACAAGTAGGCCATATTGCGCATACCACCCATTTGGCCCGTGCAACGGGTGCGGTTGAAAAAGCGAATGACATTGTTGAAAAACGCTTTGAAGGCCGATTGTTTCTTGAGTCAGTAAACAGTGTTGAAGAGCTTAATGCCATTGCGCTGAAATGGCAGAACGCTTACAACGCTAATAAAATTCCCAACTATAACGCTAAGCATAGCCGCCACGGCATGGCACGAAATGATGCGTGGCTAACCATTATGCAAGCGGCAAATATTGTGCATTTGCGTGCATTACCTAGCCTTGATTATTGTCGCTATATTTTCACGCAAGAGCCTGTAACCCGCATTGTTAAACCTGATTTAGAAATTACTTTTTCTCACCCACAGGTTAAGAAGTCGCTTACGTATAGCTTAAGCAATTTAGACGGTATTTCTGCGGGCATTACGGTGTTAGTTAGTCCGTTAGTTGTTGGTGACGAATGCCGTGTATTAGTAACTATTGAAAACAAGTTTGGCGATGATGTGTTGCATGAAGTAGCGCCGCTTGAATTTCTTGAAATGGGCTTTCGTGCTGACGCTGCGGTATTTGGTGAAGAGTTCAACACGAAACAAGATAGCCAAATTGATAGCAATCAAAAAGCCATGGACCGCTTGGCTTACCCTGGCTTAAGCGATGAAGACATTGCCAAAGCGAAGAAGAAAAAAGCCATGCCATTTGAGGGCAGCATTGATGCGCTTAGCCATATTGCCAATATTAATGAGCCTGCCGCACTAACACCTAAAGGTAAAACGTTTGATGTGCCTGAGCAGTTTCAGGCCGAAGCACGCAAACCACTTTCACGCATTGAGTTAAAAATGGCGGTGCTAAATGCATTAGGCCGCGACTTAGAGCTATTTGAAAGTGAGCATTTAGCGCAGTTTACGCAAGCGTATCGTGAAGACGTTGCCGCTATTGTTGCTGAGCTACATAACGGCTTGGTTAAGCCTTCAGCCCAAGTATTTCAATTAGTTAAATAAGGAGTTTTATATGTCAGCACTATTAAAAATTCACGCGAGTAATGAGTTTTTGTCAATTGGCGATGTGATGGCCAAGCACGAGATCAAACAAGTGAGTTTGGTTCGACAATTGTGTGCTGACGGTATGCCATGTAGTAAAGGCACTGCACGTGCGTTGATGCAAGGTATTTGGCCTAAGAAATACAGCCAACAAGCTGTTAAAAAATCAATATTGCGGTTGTTCAATGGCCGTTTAACTGGGGAGGAAGCGAACATTATGTTCGACAAAGCCGCTGAGCAAAACAGCGAACCGCAAACCTTTAAGGCTTCGTTTTTACTGGTTAAGTATAGCTTTAGCCAAGTAGATGCAAACAAGGTGCTTAAAGAAGCGGGGATAAATGTTAGTCCGGCCACGCTCAATATGTTTTTGAACAATGGCTACACCACAAACAAATATACATTAGAGGATTTTCAACAACCGCTTGAAGCTTGGTTAGCTGAGTTTGCGACGAAAGAAGAAATAAAAACCATGTGGCAAACCACTGCCCGTGAGCACAAAGGTACGACTAGAAAAAATATTTTAAAAAACAATTTTGTTGAAAGTATGGAGCCTGAAATGTTAACCCAAAAAGCCATGAAGCACTTTCGTGTTGCTCAGCATCCATTTGCTGATGAAATGCGCAGCATGAAAGATTTATACCTTAGCCATCACCATTTGCGCGTACGTGAGGCGATGATTCAAGCCGCGCAGAATAGCAGTATTTTAGCTGTATCAGCGGAGTGTGGTGCAGGTAAAACTACGTTACGCGAGTGCTTTAACGAGTACACGAAAACCGAAATGCCTAACCTGGTAATTATTGAGCCTGAAGTTACTGATAAGAAGCTATTAACGGCAGCAATGATTTTTGAAGCGATAGCTGACGAACTGGGTATTGCAAATTTAAAAATGGGCCATGAAAAACGCTCTCGCCAAATAAAACGTGAGTTGATCAAAAGCGTTAAGAATGGAAATTCTCACGTGTTAATAATTGAAGAAGCCCACGATTTAAGCAATGCGGTGTTGAAGCATTTAAAGCGTGTACATGAACTACGTGAAGGTTTTAGAAGTTTGCTAGGCATTATTTTAGTGGGCCAAACCGAGCTTAATAAAAACTTAAATAACTATGATGTTCGTGAGTTTTCATTGCGTTGTAACGTGGTTGATTTACCGCCGCTTGGCCTTGGCATTACTGATTATGTGGCCCATAAGTTCAGCCGCAAAGGTGTGGACCACACCTCGGTAATTGACCAGGGCGGCATTGATGCGATTAAAGAACGCTTACAAGGCTCTACTAGTTTCGGCTTAAAGCGCAGCCAAGAAACCAAAGATATGAGTTATCCACTCAACGTTAACACTATGTTGGTTAAGGCAATGAACCTTGCTTGCAGCATGAGTGAGCCGTTGATCACAAAAGAAGTTATTGAAGGTATTAAGTAATGGGAATGACGATGATTGAACAACAAGATAAACCAACATTTTTAATCAATAGTCGCGGCTTTAGAACGCCGATTGACGATATTAAGCCACAAGATTTATTGAAAAATGACTTAGTGATCAAGTTGGCTAATGAAGCAAAAGCATTAAGTAAGGCACATGACGACTTCAAACGTAATGTTTTCAGTGAAGTAAACGATTTAATTGCGTTAGTGGCTGGTGAATACAACTCCACCATTGGCGGGGCTAAGGGCAATGTTTCACTGACTAGTTACGATCAAAAGTTACGCATTCAAATTGGTATTGCTGACCAAATTAGTTTTGGCGCTGAAATTGATATTGCTAAGCAACTAATTACTGAAGTAATTGAAGATGAATTAGCTGATACCAGTAGCTTTATAGCGCAGTTAATGCGTGATGCTTTTGAAGCTGACAAACAAGGCCAGTACAACAAAAACCGTATTTTGGCTTTGCGTAAGTATCGTGATGCAAATAAGTCAGATAAATGGGAAATGGCTATGAAAGCGCTTGATGAAGCGATTATTGCCAGCGATTCAAAAACCTATATTACGTTTCAAGAACGCAATATTCAGGGTGCTTGGGTTCAAATTCCTTTGGTTAGTAAGAGTTTATAAAGATACGGGCGAAAGCCCGTTTTATTAAGAGAGATTATTATGGCTTTATCTACAGTTTTACTAAGCCCTATTTGGCCACAAAGATTAACTAATATCCGAATGAATAGCGGCAAGATGAAAATAACGGCTATAGGTCGCGAAAAGAGTTGCAGCCGGTGTGCTGAATACTGGCCTGCCGACAGTGAATTTTTTTACACCGAACCAAAGCAAAAAGACGGTTTAAGTCAATGGTGCAAAGCGTGTTATAGAGAATGGCGCAAAGGTTTACCTGCAGCTAAGGATAATAAATTATGCATACAGTAAATTTCACTGATTTAAGTGTACAAGCGGTACACAAGGTACTGGGAACAGTGAGTGAATACAACTTAGCTAAGGCTGGTTTAAATCATTTTGAACGTGACGCTTTTATGGGGGCTTATAGCAAAATATCACAAGCATCTATTGAATCTAGTCTACAAAAATCAATAATTCAGGAGGCTGCGAATGGATAAGTTAATTCAAAAAATCAAGATCGCAGAAAACCAATTTCATGGCGAAGATGATGATATGAAACGAATGGTTAAGCAGGAATTAACCGGTGAGAACTCGTTAACGGCGATGACCTTAGCGCAGAAGCAAGACGTTTTAGATCACTACAAAGATTTAGGCTTTGTTGTTCAAGCTAGTGGTAGAAAAAAACTAACCGGACCAGCCGCTAAACTATTCAGTATTTGGCAACAAATGGCTGACTCAAAACTTGTTAGAGATCGCCGTTATTCAGCATTGGAAAAATGGGCAGTTGAAAACTGCAAAGGCGAGAACAACGGTACGCCTATTACTAAACTTGAATGGTTTACAACATCAATGTTGCATAGTGCCATTGAACAATTAAAAGCTTGGCAAAACCGTGAACAAAAAGCAGTGAGTGCGTAATTATGACCGACAAGCAAGAGCGTAACGGCCAGTTCCTTTTTGACTTACTTGAGTTGAATATTCAGCTATTAAAAGATTCAGGTATTGAAGAAGAAAAGGCATTTGAAATGGCGTTAGCAACCTGTCAAACCTTGGCGGGTCGCTATGCTGGCTTACAGTTCTATTTCCCTAAAGGGAAAAAGCTCTTGTCGATCATTAACCAATCGAAAGTATTTCAAGAATGTAACGGCAGAAACATTGACGAATTAGCCATTAAATATGGTTATTCAGCTGTTCACATTTACAGAATGCTAAATAAAGAACATAAACAGCGCCAGGGCGATATGTTCGATAAAAATCAACCAAGTTTATTGGATATATAAGATGATCAACTTTAATAAGGTAGTAAAACAAACGGGAACTAATGGCATTGCTGAAAAATTGGAACTGATGATGGTGCATACCCCAATGCTATTGGTGAACGCATTATCTGAGGCTATAACAGCCGAACATCAACGAAAAGGCTTACATTCTGTGCCTTTTATACCAACAAAAAAAATGATTGTCGCAGCAGCTGGTGCCAAGTTTAGCCAGGAAGATAAAACGCTAGTTACAAAAGAGTGGCAAGCCATGATTTATGCGGTGGGTAGTTAGTTATGACAGCAAAAGTAGTTATCCAATGTGATGCGATGAATTGCCATAGGGAAATAGACAACAATGGTACTTCTGATGATGTTCAGCAACTAATTGAATGGCATAAATGGCACAACGACCCAACAACTGATGAATTTCATTATTGTGGCAAGTGTTGGCCTGCGTTAAAACATGAATTTGAAGGTAAAAAATAAGATGCACTTAACCACTTGCCCCGTATGCCATAGCGCTATTGATTTACTTTCATTGGTTGAAGATGAAGCCAGTAGTGAACTATTAGCCGAGGTTTCAAAGCTTGAATCTTGGTTAGCCCCAAACGTTCTGCTTTATATAGGACTTTTTAAACCAGGGAAAAGCAAACTAAATAACTCACGTGCTTTAAAGCTATTAAAAGAAACGCTAGGACTAACCAGTAATAGCCGTTTACTTCTAAAAGCTTGTGAAGCAACAGTACTGAACATCAGAGAAGCCCGTAAAACCCAGAAAGCAAAACCATTTAAGGATCACGCTTATTTAATACGAGTAATCGATAGCATGGCTGAAACCGTGCTAACGCAAAACGAAGGTAAACAAAAACTTGGCCATGCAGTAATAAAGCAGCAAGGTCATCAAACAACAAAAGAAGAAGATGCCATTGCTCATGCTGCAATGTTAGAAAGATTTAACTATAAGAAATAAAAAAAGGCTCGCAATGAGCCTTTTCCATATTTGAAACAACTTTTCTAATATCGTCCCACTTTATCCCGTACCTTCCCATGTAGTCCCGCAATTTTTCGCAATTTTATATATTTCTTTTCTTACTTCCCTTCACTGTGCGGCGGTGCTGTGATCTTACTCGGAGTGGCATTAGCCACAGGTGTATTAGGCAGAAAATCAACGCCATTAAAGTAAATCCCCATATTCTGTACTTGAGTAAAAGCTAAAGAGTACGGGGAAATAATTTAAGGCTATTATCAACAGCCTTAAATTACACTTATCAAAAAAACTTTACTTATTTTAGCTATTTTTGCTTAACAACTTCCCCTGATTTCATCACAAAATCAACATCAAGTAGTTCATCAATATCGTTTAACGGGCTACCGTGCATAGCAATAACATCAGCTACTTTACCCACCTCTAGAGTGCCGACACTTTTTGTTCGGCCAATTAAGTCAGCGCCATTAGACTAAAATATCTTGTGGCGACATACCAGCAGCTAACATTAATTGTGCTTCTCTAGCATTATAACCATGCTTTGAAACACCGCTGTCGGTTCCGTAGGCTATTTTGACCCCTGCTTTATAGGCACGTTTAAAGCTTTCGATCATATCGCCCCCCACACGAATAGCTTTAGCGCTAATTGCAGGTGACATAAAATCAGAGGTTTTTGCCATATTAACCACGGTATCACCCGCCATTAAGGTGGGTACTAAATAAGCACCGCTTTTTTTGAATAATTTAATGCTTTCTTTATCGGCATAGCTACCATGCTCAATGCTATCAACTCCGGCGCGCAATGCGGCATTAATACCCGCTGCGGCATGGGCATGGCTCGCTACTTTACGACCAAGTGCATGGGCAGTATCAACAACTTCTTTAATTTCATCATCAGCCATTTGCTGACCAGTACCTGTATCAGTATCTGATAATACGCCACCGGTAGAGGTAATTTTGATCACATCAGCACCAAACTTAATAGCGTGTCGTGTTGCTCGTCGACAGTCATACGGTCCATCACAAACGGTTTTTGCGGTATGCAGTTCCATTAGGTCAGGCGCCATACCATCAACATCACCATGTCCGCCAGTAACCGCGACACTTGAACCGGCAGCAATAATCGTTGGTCCAGTTACCCAACCCCGTTTAACACCATCACGTAGGGCGAACATTTGCTCTGCACTACTGCCTAAATCGCGTACTGTGGTAAAACCCGCCATTAAGGTTTTTTTAGCAAAATAAGCGCTTTTCATTAACGTATCGGCATCAGATAAATTAACCATTTCACTATCATTATTTGGCCCTAATTCACCTTGCAAATGCACATGCATATCCATCAGCCCTGACATCACAAAACTCGATGACAAATCAATAAGTTTAGCGTCATCAGCAAATGTATTAGCGGCAATAAAGCCAGATTTAACCGCCGACACTTTACCATCAGTGATCACTAAGGTTTGATTTTTTAACGGCGCTTGACCCGCAATAACCAATAACTCTCCGGCATGAATAACTGAAGTTTCAGCCCATACTGATTGAGACAACACTGAACTTACGACTAACGCTATGGTGGTGACAGTTGACTTTAAAGATGTAAACATATTATCGACCTTATTGTTATTTTAATGACCTAAATGTATAACTCACCATAACAGTACGATAAAGGAATAAGAAAGTGAATGCGATAAACAGAAAGTTTATTCAGCTAAACAACCATAAAAACAAATGAACTGAAAAGCATAAATCAACAAAAATCACTATTTTCTGGAGATAAAAAACCGGCATAGCGCCGGTTTAATAGAGAAAGTGCAATGACTTGCTTAGTGGTGATGACCACCAACACCGTGGGCGTGACCATGCTCAACTTCTTCTGCCGTTGCAGCACGTACATCAGTAACTTCGATATCAAAAGTTAAAACTTTACCGGCTAGTGGCGGGTTAATGTCAACGGTGATCATGAATTTACCGGCTTTAACAACAGTCACTTGACGTTGACCACCTTCAGTATTCACGACGGCAGTCATGCCTGCTTTCCATTTTGCGCTTGGTGTTGGCAAACCTTGTAAATGTTTTACTGGCACTCGCTGAATCGCATCTTCTTTGCGCTCACCGTAAGCATCTTCAGGTTGTAACGTCACCGAAAACTTTTCGCCAGTTTCTTTACCCGCTAAAGCGTTTTCTAAACCGACCAGCATATTTTTATAACCATGCAGGTAAGCTAGCGGATCGCCAGCATGTGAGTTTTCAAGCTCAACGCCTGCTTCATCTTTAAGTGTGTAGTGAAACTGAACAACGGTTTTATCGGTAATTTTCATTTTATTTCCATACTGTATTGGGTTACTCACCATAAAATGGCGAATATATTTTTTTGGAGTTTAGCAAAATACTGATACACCTACCACAGACAATTGAGGCCTAGTGCAAGTTCTGTATGAGGTCGTAACGCGAACGCCGCATTTATATCAGTGCTTAGTGCTAAACCTAAACCGGCGACTTGTGCAATATAAAATATTTGTAGTCAAATTAACTGACTAGCAATGATAAGTAAAATGGAGTGAGATCAATAACCCGCGGTTTTTCATCTTGGTAGATTGTTTTATATGCTCCATCTGCAAAGGATAAATAGGCAGCTAATTCCTGAAACACCATGTTAAACATTAACTCCCTTTCAATGTTGTTGCCTGCCTATAAGCTTGCGTATAATGCCCCCTATTCCGGCTGAATTTTTAGCCGCTAACTTGGATTTTAATAATGAAGAAACTCTCCGCTGTACAAATAAAGCAGCAAGCACTTGTACTTAATATTGCCAACAAACTAGAAGAACAAGGCCGCGCTGAACTTTCTGGTATGCTGCAATGCTGGTTTGACGTTGAATATCACTTATTTCCAAGTTCACTACTGCTGTGCTTTCAGTTCGAAAACGAGCAAGCTTTAGAGACTGCAAAACCAGATTTATTAAAATGGCAAAAACGCTTGAGCGGAGCAATGCTTAAAAAAGGCGTTATTTTAAAAAATATGCGCAAACATTTAGTGTTTACATTAGAAGCACCAGACGAATAAAGCATGAGGAGGAATTTCTGTTCTTACTGTGATTAACGTTTAGTACTAACGCTCACGCACCAATTAAGCTATGCACTTACAACCGCATATAGCATAGAAAGAAATGTAGTTTCTCTTCTATCCCCCCTCAACGATGTTCATAGTTTTTGCCTGAGCACTTATCTTCACTACATAAAAAAATACGCCTGATACGGCGTTGAATGCCTTGCTGATAAGGCGTATCTGCTAAACTGATTTATTGCTTTCTGGGTGTTGTCATCGCGTACCTAACATAAAAGAGAAAGGGAGCATTTGAGCTTAGTCCACTGACTAGGCTTGTTCAATTTAGGAAGGTCATGCTAATTTTAAAAGAAATAGGCTTTATGATTATAAAATAAACTTCATCTTTACGATAAACCAGCTCAAAGATAATGTTGTAAAGTTGATGATGAAATTAGCAGATAGTGAATTATATGATGCGATCATAAACAAGATATCAAAGTGTTTAAGTATTATTCGCCCAGACCAAAAGTTTGTGCAAAAAGGCCATAGAAGCGAGCAAAATAAGTATCTATTAAACGATAAACGGCCTTAAATTAATGGCATTGATGCCACTATTGCTGAAATTAATGAATTCCAAATAAGTTGGATTTTGAAATGAAAGAAGATAACGGGAAATAATCAGTAATAAATGAATCGAAAACGTCAATTTTACAGTTTTCCTGAAATATTTTTTACTGGCAAGTTCTTATGCCATTTTTTATAAATGGCATTTAATCTTCTGGTATTTTCCACTCTAAAATATCAAGTGGATAGCCACCAAACCATTTGGCTGTATCTAATACAAAGTGGCTGGTGATTTTTTCAATACCTAAAGTATCTTGCATCATATCATTACAAACGCGATTAAAATCTTCAATCGTAGAGGACATCATAAAAGCAATATAATCAATACCGCCGTTAACTTTCATACAATCAACCACTTCGATATATTTTTTAATACCTTTTTCAAATACGCTACAATGTTGATAAGTATTACTTTTTAACGTGAAATGCGCATAAGCTTTTACATTAACGCATAATTTATCTACATCGGTCACCATGGCATAGCTAATAATAAATCCAGCGTCCTCTAATGATTTCACACGTTGTAAGCAGGCACTGGGGGATAAGCCTATAATTTCAGATAAATCATTATTACTAATACGCGCATTGCTTTGCAGCTCAGTTAAAATACGTCGATTCATTCTGTCTAACTTAATATGCTTTTTTGCCATTTTGTACCAACCTGAGGTTTGTAAAACGATTTAAAATAAATAGAAAATTCTGTTTTAGTATCAGAGTACTAAATTATATTTGTTGTAGATACATCATAATATAACTTGAACTTCATTAAGCCTATTAACATTGGAATTATTATGAAATCTTATCCTAGCGTTTTAATTAAAACCACTTTAGGAAATATTACTGTTAAATTATTTTTAAAAGAAGCACCTATTACAGTGACTAACTTTTTACATTATGTAGATAATAATTTATTTGACGATAGTAGCATTTTCAGAATAGTTAATGATAAAAATGCAAACCAGGCTGAAGATGCTAATGCAGCAATAAACGTTGTTCAAGCAGGTTTACCTCCAGAGCACCTTAACTTGCTACCCGGTGTTGCACATGAAACGACAAAAGATACCGGTATTTTGCATGTAGACGGCACAATATCTATGGCTAGATTTGAACCCGGCAGCGCCGATGGAAGCTTCTTTTTCTGTATCAAGGATCAACCTGAACTCAATTTTGGCGGCAAACGCTATGATGACGGATTAGGCTTTGCTGCTTTTGGTCAAATCATTCAAGGTAGAGATGTACTTGAGCAAATTTTTCAAAAAGCTGAAAAACAAGAATACTTAGAAAACGAAATTTCTATCACGTCTATTACCCGTTGTTAGCAATAAATTATCATATAAAGTTGGTTATCATAGGTAAAGGTTAATCAACTCTTTTTAAAGCGTGCTAGTGGTAATATCACAATAAAGCATAAACTAAACAGCAGCGATCCCATTATAATTACATCAGTGTAGCCTACCCCTTTAACTAACGTTGAAGCTAAAATTGGCCCTAAAATATACCCCACGCCAACCACTGTTTGAGCCGCACTTATATATTTACCTGAATGGTCTACATCTGAAATAACCGCAAATAAGCGGGCACCTGCGATGCTCCAGAAGAAACTAAATATACACATAGCCACAAGGTATCGCATATCCGTTAATCCACTGTTTAATACCCATATTGATAAGGTCATCACGACTATTGAAATAAACAATAAACCAATATTTTTACCGATATCGCCTATTAACGCAAAAAACAACGCGCCTGCAAGCCCAGCGATCATAGCTAAAGACAGTGCTTGAGATACAAAAGATAATGTTAAGCCTGAACTTGTACCCATAATCGATACATAGGTCCATACTCCACCAATGCTCATATAAAAGAACAGTAAACTTAGCAAACCTAAATTGAGTAACTTGTTAGTTTGTTTAGATGGTTTAGATTGATCTGTAACCACACCTTGTGCCGATTTATAATCATCACTTTTACGTGGTAGCAGCTTTATAACGATAAGAGGAAAGATATAAAATACGGCCATAGCAACAAAAACGCCACTCAATGACATCGAGTCATAAATAATGGGGACAAGTACTAAGCCAATGGCCTGCACAACAACAATGGCTGCAGTATAAAAACCAAACCATCGATTAGGGTTACTGGTCATGCCAATAGCACTAATACCCACAGCAACAATTATTCCTTCGCCCAACCCCGTTAAACTTCGAATAATACAAAGTAATAAAAAGTCAGTTACTAAGGCTGAAATTAAATTGCCAAGTACGGTAATAACAACCCCAGCAATTAAGGCTTTTCTAAAGTTAACTCTTTTAATGAAGATAGAAAAAACGAAAGTAGCTATGGCCAAACCGATTGAGTCTGTTGAAGCTAACCAACCAATTTGTTGCTCAGTTAACGCTAAACTAATGCCAACAACTTCTAAATACACAGGTAAAAATAATAAAACTAAGTAGCCAATAGGTGCAGTAGCTAAACCGCTGAGACCATATTTTAAATCTGAATTAGACGTTGTATGGTGCATTAAAAATCCTTTGTTTTCTAAGTAAGTAGCTGATGATAAAAGTAAAATTAAATACCATATATCGATTGAGCATCGCGCTCAGAAATAAAGCCATTTTTTATATCGGCTAATACTTTCGCTTTAGGTCGCTTGTTTGGATTACCCCAACCACCACCATTACCAGTAACTAACCTGATTAAATCACCTTTTTTCAAAGGATAACGACTTGTTCTACTAAAGCGAGCTTTTTCATTACCTTGGTCATCAAAAACTTGAACATAATTACATGAACCTTCTTCACCTTCATTAATGCCCCAAGGGTTTGTGATACCTCTACCAAAAAAACTAGAAATATCAGCATCGTCTGAAAGTATTCGATAATCAAGCACGACACCATTACCCCCTCTAAATTCACCCGCTCCGGCTGTATTATTACTAAAAGCATATTGCTCCACCATAACACCGTAACGTGCTTCTGTAATTTCCACCGGAATATTGCTAGTTTCGCCATTACCAACACAAAATTGACCTGACTCACCATCTTTACCAACAGCCGCCCCCCAGCCACCGACTAATGGCTCAACCAACAAGTAATGCTCGCCTGTTTCAGGTATTTGACCAGATAAATTCATCGTACATACTGAGCCAAACTGCCCTGCAGTAACTACCCCCGGTAAAACAGGTGCTAATGCTTTGCGCACCACATCAGCAGCACAAACCATAGATTCAAAATAAGCAGATACGGGTGCAGGACGCTTTGCTGTTAATAATGTACCTTCGGGGCATATAACTTGTAATCGGCGAAAGCAGCCGTCAGTTGCTGGCGCATCAGGTTGAACAATACCCATAAAAACTTCTCTTGCCGCAGAAATTAATACTCCCATGGTGCAATTAATAGGTCCAGGCGCTTGGTCAGACGAGCCGGTATAATCTAGAACAAAAGCTTGATCGGTAATCGTAACTTTTACTTTGACTTTAAACGGCCCATTGCCCATGCCATCTTCATCAATAATATCTTCGGCTTCAAAAACCCCTTTAGGTAAGGTTTTAAATTTTTCTAACACCATTAAGTCGCCATGTTCGAGTAACTTGTCTATCGCTGTTAAGGTAACGTCTTTGCTGTATTTTTTTATCACAGACAAAAAGCGTTGTTCACCTACTTTTAAAGAAGCTGCACAGGCTTGTAAATCACCTAAAGTCATTTCTGGTAAGCGAACATTCACCTCGATTAAATCTAGTAGCGCTTGGTTCGCAATACCTTTTTCAAATACTTTAATACCAGGGAACTGCAAACCTTCTTGATAAATTTCAGTAGCATCAGCACTGTAACTGCCGGGATCTTTACCGCCAATTTCAGTCCAATGTGCTTTGTTAGCCGTCCAAGCGACAAGTTCTTCTTCAAAAAATACCGGACGGATCATACAAACATCAGACAAATGAGTGCCGCCCCCCGCATAAGGGTCATTTAAAATAAAAACATCATCTGGATAAATATTATCGCGGTCAAATTTAGCAATAATATTTTGCACGCCCGCATCCAATGTGCCAATAAAACCTGGGATGCCATTTCCTTGAGAAATCAGTAAACCCTTAGCATCTGTAACACCGATACCATAATCTAGTGACTCATAAATAATTGGGCTTTTACTGCTTCTTTTTAAAGCTAAAAACATTTCTTCGCCAATGGCTACTAAAGCATTTTTAATAATTTCTATAGTAAATATATCGACTTTTTTATTCATAATTTTTTACTCAACTTATTTAATTCATTCAATTTATTCAGATTAATATCAATTCATTAATCACGAAGATAAATATGAATGCCACCGAAATCATCAATCTCAACTCGATTCTCAGGTAAAACCACAGTAGTTGTAGTGCTCTCTTCAATAATCGCAGGCCCTTTAAATTTCATGCCTGGTTGTAATTTTTCACGATTATAAATAGCAGCAGTTACCAGAGTATCACTATCAAAATCCACAGTGCGCTTGCCGATTAAGGCTTCATCTGCACTCTCAGTTGCACTTGCTGGTAATTTTTCAAGCTTTGCTTTATCTAAAAGCCCAAAAGAAACTAAGTGAATATTAACAATTTCAATCGCGGAGCCGTCTAACCTAAAAGTATATTCTTGATGATGTGTTTGATGAAAGCGCTCTGAAAGCTCACCAATAAATTCAATTTCTTCAAGCTCAGTACTAGGTACATGAATTTTAACCGTATGTTCTTGTCCGCTATAGCGAGCATCGACATACATCTCATGCTTAACTTTGCTTTGCTCAATACCATCATTTTTATAATCAAGTCCTGCTTTTTCAATAACATGCTCAAAAGCTGAAATTACGGCGTTTTTACTTTTATCCGTTAACGTAAATCTATGGGTTTGAATATAATCTCTGCGTAAGTCGATCATCAACATCCCCCAAGCGGAGAAAACGCCTGCAAATGGAGGAATAATAACTTTACGCGCATTTAACTCTTTACCTAAGGCGGTTGCATGTAGCGCTCCACCTCCGCCAAAGGCCATTAAAGAGAAATCACGCGGGTCGTAACCACGATTTACCGAGATCAATTTAAGTGCATTTACCATATTAGAGTTAGCAATGTTGAGGACACCATGTGCAACATCCATGGCGTTAACATTAAGCTGGTCAGCCAAGGTTTTAAAAGCAGCTTCTACCGCGTTAAGATCGGGTTGAATTTCTCCACCTGCAAAGTTTTCGCTGTTAATTCGACCGGTAATTAAATTAGCATCCGTTGTTGTTGGCGCACTGCCGCCTCGCCCATAAGCAACAGGACCAGGAGTAGAGCCCGCGCTTTGCGGACCAACATGTAAACTATTGGCTGCATCGATCCAAGCGATACTGCCACCACCATTACCAATTTCAACAATATCGATTACGGGTGTTTTTATTGGGTATCCAGCCTTTTTCGCCGTTTTTTCTAATACATATTCTGTGGTGATACGTGTTTCACCATTATGAATTAATGAACATTTAGCGGTTGTACCACCAATATCCAATGCCATAATATTGCCATCGCCAATAACTTCGCCGTAAGCCGCAGCCCCAAGAATACCGCCAACAGGGCCCGACTCAACTAATGTTATTGGGTTGTCACGTGCAGACTTTAAGGTGGCAATGCCGCCATTAGACTGCATAATAAATGGGTCGGTTTTTAAGCCATTCGCCAGTAATTTCTTTTTCAATTTATCTAAATACTGCTGCGCCGGAGGCAAAACATAGGCTGATAATACCGTAGTGCTCGTTCGTTCATATTCGCGCCATTCGGCTGATATTTCATGTGAAGAAATAACATTAATTTCTGGCCATAAATTTTTCAGTGCCGCCACCAGTTTAATTTCATGTTCTGGATTTAAGTAAGCATGCAAAAAACAAACACCAATAGCTTCAACCTGTTGCGATTTAAAGTAGGCGACTAACTCAGGTAAGTGTTCTAAGTTAATAGGTGTAACAACATTACCTTTGTAATCAAGACGTTCTTCTATTTCTAAGCGTAAATGGCGCTCAACAAAAGGATTAGGTTTTTGATAAGTATTATTGAAAATATCAGGCGTATTACCTCGGGCAATTTCTAAAACATCGCGAAAGCCTTTTGTAGTGATCAAACCCGTTTTAACACCTTTTCGCTCGGTAATAGCGTTGATAACAACAGTCGAGCCATGAGCAAAAAAATCTACATCTGACAAATCAATATCTGCTTTTATAGCTGCATTGACTACGCCCTGTTCAAAATTTGGCGGCGTTGTATCACTTTTAACAGCTTTAACATTACCTTCATCAATATATACAAGGTCGGTGAACGTTCCACCAACATCTGTTGCGACTCTTACTGTCATAATTTGCACCTTACTTAAAAAGGTTAATTGAAAAAAAGTTTAAATTAACCTTATCTAGCTCTATATTCATAACCGAACTAAACATATAAATTTAAAAGAAAAATAGTCAGTACTTGATAATGAAATTACCACCAAGCACAGTTTGAGTAGCTACCTAATATGTAGGTAGCTAAATCTAGATAGCTTTGCTCGTTTAGAAGTTATAACGCGCCTGCACACCCACTTGTCTTGGCTGATTTCGCATACGAATTAACGGGTTAAATAAGAATACGGTTTCTGGAGAAGCTTCATCAGTTAAGTTAGATGCAAATAATGAAACAGACCATTGTTCATTTTCAACAGCAATATTGGCATTTAAATAGGTATGAGTATCTGATTCACCGGTATCTTCATTGAAAATATCGAATGAACGCGGGCCAAGCGTATTAAATGCAAGACGGGTTTTTAGCATATAATCACCAAATAACTCTCTAGAGTAATCGATAGAGCCATTAAGGTTAAAGTCTGACACATAAGGCATGGTGCCACCTTCAGTCGCCGCTAAATCTCTGCCAGAAAGAATGTCGACACCTCGGTTTTTGGTAATTTCGTTATCAATTAAACCTAGACCAAAATTAATGCTTAAATTGTCTGTAATGGCGGCCGACATTTCTAACTCAAAACCGTCAATCGATACTTCATCAATGTTCAAATTTTCAAGCGTGAAGGTATCGGGGTTTAAGCGGGTAAATTGTGCATCTTGTTGTTCAATATGGAACAGCGCCATGTTTAACCAAACTTTGCCGTCAAGCCACGTTGTTTTAACGCCTAGCTCGACAGTGTCTGAAACTTCTTGATCATAGTTTCTAACAACAGACGGAGAATATTCATTGAACCCGCCAGATCTAAAACCTTTCGAATACGTTGTATAAAGTAAGTGGTCTTCAGTCATTTGCCAAGCAATTGAAGCTTTAGGCTGTAATTGGCTAAAGGTTTCGTTGGCTTTAGAAGCGTTAGGGGCTCTTTCATCAAATGCATCGCGCTCTTCAGAGTCATAACGTAATGCTAATGTTAGTTCTAAGTCATCTTTAATGTCATAGTTTGTTTGACCGAAAATCGCATACGCAGTGCTTTCTTGAATAGTTTTTTCACCTTCAAAGACTAACGAAGGATCTTGAGCAATATTCTCTTTTACATCTTGGTAAGTTACTCGCTCTGTAGGTGTTAAATCCCATACTTGATCATAAGATACTTCTCTATCTTTGCTTTCATAGTATGCGCCAAGCGCCCAACGAAAACGTTCTTCACCTGAAGATGTAAAGCGAGTTTCAAAACTAGTAGAGTCTTCCTCTATTGGATTTATTTGGGTAATAGGAAAGAAAAAATTGTCTTCACTGGCATCTTGATGAGTAAAGTCACCATCAGAGAAAAACATAATGTCTGAATCATTCGCTGATGCAATAAATACCAAGTCACCATAATCAGTTTCATGCTCAACTTTAGCTGAGACAGACCAAAGCTCAGACTCATCAAGCCCTACAGCATTAGCACCCGGTTTGACTGAAAAATTTTCCAGCTCATCTTTCGTAACAAATGCCATGTAATTACTCCCTTGAGTTTTCTTAGAGTAATTGCCGTGTAAAGTCAGGGTGGTGTAATCAGTTAAATAAAATTCCAGCATACCTTGTGTGCCAAAAGCATCATCAACATAATCAACTTCTTCGTTCAAATATGAATTATCTATTAAACCGTCAAAATCTTGATAGTTTGCTGAAAACCTAAAATAGGCTTTATCTTCAACAATTGGTCCACTGACGGCCACATTGACTTTTCTGTCATTACCTTGGGCGATTGATGCTTGTACGCTTCCTTCAATTTCATCAGATGCTTGTTTAGTAACAATATTTATTGCACCGCCAATAGCATTTTTACCATACAAGGCACCTTGTGGACCTCTTAGTACTTCAATTCTTTCAATGTCGTGTAAGCCTTGGTTAATGAACTCTAAATTTGGCACCGTAATGCCATCAACCACGTAAGCTATAGGGGCTTCACCAACTTGTGGTGTTATCAGGCCACGCACCGTAACAAAATTGAGGCCTGAGCGGAAATTTGTTGATACATTTAAATTTGGGGTTAGCGCCGAAAAATCTTTAATAGAGGTTATGCGCGCAGCCTTTATATCTTCGTCACTAAAAACGGTAACAGAGTCTGGAATTTGTTGAAGTGTTTCTGTGCGTCCTCGGGCAGTCACAACAATTCTTTCAACGTCTTCTACATTATTATTTGTACTCTGTGCTTCTTCAGCAAATACGCTAGTACTTCCCGATATGGCAATGAATACAGCTAAGGTAACTTTCTTTGGAATAAATTGCTTGAATAGTGACATATAACTTCCCTCAAAATTAAGTGTTGGGCACTTTTTTTATATTTTTATAAGTACCAGTTATGTTTAACACTTTTAATATTACGGAATG
>Ga0209345_10002477_pt1 | contig 20335 bp, 21 predicted proteins | sample Cruoilmetagenom7_FD_187294 | JGI IMG/M metagenome (GOLD analysis project Ga0209345, IMG submission 187294) | Oil polluted marine microbial communities from Coal Oil Point, Santa Barbara, California, USA - Sample 7 (SPAdes) (version 2) | ecosystem: Environmental > Aquatic > Marine > Oil seeps ... | reverse complement strand
TGATACTATTTATATTGCCTCTATTAACGAAAATGTGTCTGATTACGCGTTAAAAATAGCAAGAATGGTTAGAGATGAGGATTTTCCGTGCATAATAGATTATAGATTTAAAAATTTAAAAAATCAATTAAAAAAAGCTAATGAACTCGGTGTTTTAATCGCATTGATAATAGGACCAAAAGAAGCCGAGAATTTTAAAGTTTCTATTAAAAATATGGCAGCAGAGGAACAAAGTACTATTGATATTGGAGATTTAATTGATAAAATCTATAATATTATTGAAGAATATGGAAGTTAAAAAAAAAAGGAGATGATATTATTTGGATATAGAAGAGTTAAAAAAATTTGGAATTGATGGTCCTGATGAAGGTAAATTTATAATTGTTTTATGTTCTAAATGGTGTAGGTCTTGTAAATTACTCTCTACAACATTAGAACAAATTAGAGATGAAGGTTTTATAAAGTTAAAAATAATTGATATTGGTGACAATTCTAAGTTCGCTCAAGAATTGAATATCAATGCAGTACCCGCTTTGATAATTTTTAATGATGGTAAACTCTTAAATAAAAACATTAAACTGTATGGGGAATTAATCGTGAATAAAGGAGTTACAATTGGATCTTTCAATGAACAGATTTTGAAAGAGATAATTAACCAAATTTAAATTTCTCTGTATCAATCAAAAATCCTTTTAATTATCCTTCCTTAATGGATTTAACTTCAATAGTTCCGTGTTTTTACATAAATACGCATTTTAGGCTCCTTTTATATCTTTCATTCTTCATTATTATAAATTTAAAAACCAATAAATTCTATAAAGCTTTCTCATCCTTTCTATACCTTCCTTTCAACATTCAATTAATATTAAACTCAATTTTACTATAAACAATAAATAATAATAAAAATCATCAAAATATTACTCCCCAAAAAATTATTTGTAATTCTTGAAAATATAAATACAATAATCACATAGTATATTTAGATAGAATTTAAAAATCGTTCTGAAAATAAGCAAAATTAAAGCAAAAAATATTAAAAATACAATACAAGAATTTTTACCATAAAGGGAGTTAATATGGGGTTTATCAATTCAATTCAGAATTTTGGCCATCGTGTTTATAATTTTCTAACGGATTTAAGAGTAGTGAAATATGGTACATTAATGGGACTAGTAATTTTTATTTCAGCAATATTAATAGGTATAATAGTTGCTCAATTTGATCCTGATGGATATAATATTATTGATAATTATATAAGCGATATGGGTTCAATAAATCATACACCATATCCTTTCATTCTAGATTTTGGAAACATGATATCATCAATATTATTCATTCCGTCCGCGTTTTATTTGGAAAAAAAACTTGCACCATTACCTCAGAACCCTGAAGAATTAAGAGATATTTCTCGAATGAGGCTTCGATTAAGTAGTTATGGTGTTATTATGATGTTACTTGGATTTATAGGTATGTTTGGGACAGGATTATTTTCTGAAGATCGTTCCACTATATTGAACTTACATTGGCTTTTTACGATTGTTGTGTTTGTTGGATTAGCTATGACTGGTTTTTTCTTTGGGTTATTAATTGTATTTTATAACTCAAATTTTCCAAAATTACTTGGAATATACATGATTTTAGGACCAAGTGTCATTGCTGGAATATTATTTTCTCAGGGTTTTCAACCGCTGCACGAATGGATAATGTTAGGTTCGCTTTTTATGTGGATAATTCCGTCATGTATAATATCAGTAAAAAATATAAATCAAGAATTAAAATAAAATCTATTAGTATTTAATAATTTTAATACATCCTTTTCAAATAGAAGAAAAAAGTAGTTTTGAAACCTTTTGAGAAAAAGAGGGTCAAATAACACTTTTTTTGGATCTTTCAAGATTTTCTACGGAATATTTATATTAAAAAGTTAATTAATATTACACAAAGTTAAAACTCATTGTTATTAATATCATGGTTGATAATCTTGTACTTGCATACGGTATTTTAAGCACAATTTTAATTTCTTTATCTCTATTTATATCATTTAAAATGATCTCTATATATTTTAAATTAAAAAAGAAGGAATTTCTTTTCATGAGTATCGTAGCTATTGCAATTTATGAGCCTTGGTGGGCTTATGCTATAAATTTAATATTAGCATTGTTTTTTAATAGCGAACTTTTAGCTGGTCATAGGTATTTTATTACTTATATAGGAGTTCCTATAGGTATGTATTTATGGTTGGTGGTGTTTACTGAATTTTTATATATTAATAAAAAGAAGTTAATTCTAACACTAATTGCTATTTATGGAGTTCTTTTTGAAACAATATTACTAACTATGCTTTATATTGATTATGAATTAATTAGAACATATATTTTCTTTTATAGTTTATATTTCTTCTCAATTTTATTAATTATTTTAATCTCAGGATTATTATTTGCAAGAGCGTCTTTAAGATCTAGCAATAAAGAAATAAAATTGAAAGGAAAATTTCTCTTTATTGCTTTTATTTCTTTTAGTATTGGGGCTTTATTTGAAAACTTATTATATTCAACCATTCTAACCATATTCTTCTCCATATTTTTTTTAATAATTAGTGTAATTTCATTCTATTTCGGTTTTATTTTGCCTAGTTGGATGAAAAAACATCTTTCTGAAGAAATAATAGAAAAATAAATGAAAATTTGATTCTCGGTTCTACCGCGATGAATAAGGTTTGTACACGAACAGATGTGGAAGTGATAAGGATTGTTTTCTCAGTTGATTTTGCTGAAATCAGCAAGGAGTATCAAATATTTAATTCTCCAATTGAAAAATTAAGTTCTAAGAAAAAGTCTATTTAATGATAGATATTATTTTTTTCAATTATTCAATTTTTAGAAATTTCAAAAAACTTTAATAGCTGTATAATTATTACGGTCAACTGTCGCACAATATAGTTCAATCTCTTCTTTTTTTGTATATAGGCGTAAATCTTCTTCTATATGTATATGACCAAATATCACCTTATTAATTATTTCTGTGTCGTGAATATAATTTATAAATCCATCATCTCCGATTCGTTCTTCTTTAAAGACAGAAATAGTTGGAGGATAATGCATTAAACATAAGTTAATTGTTGTGTGTTCGGTTTTAACTATATTTTTAAGCTCATTTAAAGATCTCTTTAATGATTCTAACTCGTTTTTACGAAAAAGAAATTCATCCTCTATAGGTTTCTCGTATTCATCAAAAGCAAACCCCCGCGCACCACAAATCCCTATCTTGATTGAATTTAGTGAAATAATAGAAGCTCTCCCTCCTATATAAAAGAACTCTGGAGATGAAAAAAGTTTATACATTTTTTGTTGTGCTTCTGAATAAGCAGGACTAAGACGATCTACCCATATATCATGGTTTCCTTCAATAAAAAATTTGAATTTACCAGGAAGATTTTGGAGAATATCCAATTCTTTTTGAATCTCAGAAATATCAGTCCCCCAGATTAAATCTCCAGCAATCAATAAAATATCTGGATTCACATGCTCTAAATGATTTATAATGCGCTGAAAATAATCCTTTGGTGCATTAAACTTATGGATTTGGGTTTGTATAGGAAGGTGGGGATCAGATATAGCAAAAATACCAGGCATAGATCTTTTATTCTCTCATCATTTTATTTTCTTATCGTTTTTGGAACTTACCACAGATTGGACATTTAATCCAATTAAGACCTTCAACAGGAATCATGACCTTACTACATTTATGACATATACAATCATCTGTTCTAGTGGCTGTTAAGTTATCATTCTTCTCAATCTTTTGTATTTTATTAAGCTTTATTTGAAACCTAGTTTTCCCATCATCACTAAAGTTCTTCGAGTTTACTGCATGTCCAAGTTTTGCAGTATCATTTAAAAAACGATTTGAACGGTTATAATCCCTTATAGCTGTCCCATGTTTATGACCATGAATAATTTCCAATGTACTATCCATCTGTATTTGGCATTCCTCTAATGAATAGCATATTTCTTCTTCTGCTTCCTCTAAAGAATGGTTATGTAAATCGATTTTCATAAACTCTTCTCTTCTTAAATTGATAAAATCTTAAAATATTTTACATTCTCTTTATAATTTTCTTTATCAATTACTCTCTTAAGTCTTTCGTAAGTAATTTCTCTGCAAATGTTATTCTCGTTATTTGTTACTAAAATAAACGTTCTTTTTCCTCCATCTTCTTTATTTAAATCCATTACTGCATGACCTGTCGTACCTGAACCCGCAAAAAAATCTAAAATAATTGCATTTGATCCCCCAGCTACTCTTACAAATTCTTTGATCATTTTTCGTGGTTTTGGAGTGATATTTATATCTCTTGTTTGAAAAATTTCGTGCAATTCGTCTTTTGCAGAGGAAGTTGTTCCCAATTCGTTTAATATAGATTCCATAAAAAGAGGTTGTTCTGGAGTACTAAAACCAGTGTGATTTGGATGTTTCATCATCTTATTGAAATGAGTCTTTGTTTTATTCTTATAGCATAGAATTACGTATTCATGTGCCATTTTTACATTAATAATCGGTTTTTCCACCCTATTTTTATCATATTTAGGATCTATTTTAGGCCAGATCAATACTTCAACATTTTTCTCCCCAAATATTTGTTCACATAAAAAAATCAAGCAACTTATTTGAGTCTCATCTATGTTAACAAAAAGTACTCCATTATGAACTAATAAGTCTTTTGAAATCTTCAACCGCTTTTCCATAAAACTAAGCCATTTACTATGATCATATTCATCCTCTAAGTTCATATAATCATAATCATTATATTTTAATGACTTATTTCCTGTATTATAAGGGGGATCGATACATATAATATTTATTTTTTCTATGAACTCTTGTCTTAATAGAATTAAAGCCTCTAAATTTTCGCCCTCAATAAGCATGTTCTTTTTTCCATCTACTGCTACTTTTATTGATAGCTCTTTTTTCTCAGATAAGCAGATTTCATTTATATTGCGTATATCTTCTTCATATTCTTCAAAAACTAGCCCGTATTTCTTATTTTTAATTTCATCTTCAATCATTAGTAAATCATCCATTAATCTGGAGACCTTGCTATTTTTACTTATGAAATCTTTAATAATGGTAATCTTAGCTAATAATTCTTCCTTCTTTTTTTTTGAAATATTGATATTTATACTCATATTTTTTCTATACCTTGTGGATTTAAGTTTTAATCAGTTTTGTTGGACTTTCTGTAAAAATGAATTCTTCTAATTTGGTTTTATTTGAAATGTGTATCTGAGATAAATTTTTACAATAACTAAATGCCCATTTCTCAATTTTCTTAACTGAATCAGGAATATTAATATCCCTTAAATTACTACAACCTCCAAAAGCTCCTCTTTCAATAACTTTTACAGAATTTGGAATTCTAAGAGTATTGAGGTTAACACAATAACTAAATGAATTTCTACCAATAATCTGGATATAGTTAGGTATTTCAATCGTATCGTCTACGCTGGAATTTGAGCAATATTTTAATAGTTTTAATTTTTTATTGATTAACATGCCATTTTTTATGGTATATTTTGGACTTTCGTTAGTAAGTTCCAATTTGAAGCATCCAACAAAAGGATTTAAACCGATATGAGTTATATTCTTGGAAATGTGGAGTTGTTCGAGGTTCTTACACCCAAAAAAAGAATTCTTTCCAATTTTCTGGACACTATCTGGTAGAATTAATTTTTTCAAATTATGATTAAAGACGGAGAACACTTGTGATTTATCTTTATTGTAAAGCACACCATTATCAACACAGAAATATGGGCTTTTATTTATTACCTCTTCTACCCTACAGCCCGAAAACATATTATTTTCAACCCATATTGCATTTTTAGGAATTACTATTGATCTTAGATATTCATTCTCGTAAAAAGTATGTTTGTTAATAAATCTTACAGAGCTGGGAATTTCAAAATGTTTTAATTGTTTTTTTATGGGATAATGAAGAATTTGGGTTTTTTTCCGATTATATAGCACCCCATCTTCTAATATAAAATGCTTACTATTATTCTCAAGAGAGAGTTTAGGACATCCTGCGAAGGGATCATTTCCAATTTCTCGAACAGTCGATGGAATGTTGATACTTTCTAAATTGATGCATTTATAAAAAGCGTCCCCCCCAATACGTGTGATTCCGTTATTTAATTTTATGGTTTTTAAAGAAGTACAATTCCAGAATGCCCCCATCCCTATTTGAGTAATTGGATATGGTATAGTGATCTTTTGTTCATTTCCATTGTATTCAATAATTACTCCATCCTTTACAAAATAATCTTCGATTTGGGTGTATTTTGAAAGTAATTTTGTCAATTCTTTAATCATGTTCTTTTTTTCATTTTCAGAACATCTGGGAGTAATTTCATACTCTCTTATGTCTTCTTCAAAAATTCCAGTATGATATAAAGTCTTTTCATCATCAGAATCTGTCATATCATAAAGAGCATAAGTTTTATGATTTAACCCTCCATCTAAATAGGAAGAATAAATACAGGAATATCTTATCTTTCCATTTTTTGCGTAATGATTGAAAAGTCTTCCAGATTCTTTTTTAAACTCCAATAAGGCATTTTCATATTTTTCACCCCATTTAAAACAACCGAAAGCTATATAAGGAGAACCAGATTGGTTAAGAAGGATTATATTAGGCATCCCTTCAGATTTCGCATCTTCGATAATTATGATATCTTTTCGGTCATAACCTTTTATTAATAATTTATCCACACAGTCTAGTATAACAATATCCTCATGTTTAAGAATAAGAGAAGGAGATTTAAATTGATGAAATGAATTCTTTCCATAATCAATTGAAAAATTATTGATATTAATTTTAATTATAGAGTTGTCGTGATATTTCTTTATGTAATTTCCGGATTCTTTTTCGATAAATCCATACCTAAAAAAAACACCTATAGTCTTCCAGAACCATTTTTCGTTGCTCAGAATGCTATCTCTTTTATTCAAACAAGCTCCTCCTTTCTCAGAATCAACAAAATTTTATCCACGACCTCTTCTATGCTGAGATTAGAAGTATCAATTTTATAATATTTCATGTTATACTTTAAAACAAATTCTTCCATTTTCTTAATGTTATTTTTGTTAAAACGGATTTTTTCAATATCGGGATCATTTTTATCACGTTTCTTCAGTCTTTTTTTCAGGACTTCATCATCTGTATAAAGAATAACGGTGCAATCGGGATTTTTTAATATTTTCGTGAGACATTCAAATACAATCTGGCTTGTTTTATCACCGCTCCATACATAATTAGAAACGAGATGTCTATCAGTAATAATATTTTCATTTCCAAATTTGTGATATAAAAAAATATTTCCTAAACCATAAAACCAAGAAGTAAATTGTTTGTTATCTTCTTGTAAATTTACATAATTTCTTATTCTAATGTAATTTTCAAATGAATTTTCCGTATCGAAAAGATAATGTAGTGGTTTTTCAATAAATTTAAATCCTAATTTTTTAGACAACAATCTACATGTGCTTGTCTTTCCTACTCCATCCATTCCCTCTATAGATATATGCATTTTATAATTCGCCATTTAATATGAAGATTTAATTACTTTAAAAATTGGGTTCTCTGTGTGCAACTTCTGCTTTTTTACCATTGGTGAAGAAATCGGAATCTTCTAAATACCCTGAAACTCTTCTTATTCTTTTTATTTTATTGCTTCCACATTTATCGCAAGTATCATATGTTCCTCTATTTCCACAATCCATACATATATCTAATGGATAATTAAATCCCAAGTAATTGACATCAGATTCAATCGCGTGTTCGATTAATTCACTTATAGCTTCTACATTATTTAGAGGGGCTGATCGAAATTCGATATACGTGATACAGCCCCCATTACAGTATTTATGAAAGGGTCCTTCATAGCTTATTTTATCAAAAGGATTTAAACCTGAATTGACATCTATATGAAAAGAATTAGTATAAAAACCCTTTTCTATTAATGGATGAGAATAATACTCACTATCAACTTCAGGAAACCTTCCAGAAATGAATTCCCCTGAAGTAGCTAAGAGTGAAAAATTATAGTTATTTTTTTTTCGATAATAATCTATAGTATCCCTCATCATTTTAACTAAATTCAATGCTATAGCATGATTTTTGTTAGATGAAAAGAATTTTTTCCCGGTGAGTAATTCTATCGTTTCTGAAATACCAATAAACCCAATCGCTAGCGTTCCATGTTTAAAATAATCTTCTAAATTATTAAGATTGTTAATATCTTCACACATAAGAGGATATATCTGATTTAATGGGAAATCATCACTTTCTAAATTACAAATCTTATAAAACCGATCAAAGAGTTGATCCTTTACGATATCAGCTAATTCTTTCCATCTTTTTTCATAAATTTCTAATTTGCTTTCTAAATCGAGTTCTGGGAATTCTTTATTGATATCAAATGCAATTCTCGGTAAATTTATAGAAGTATAGACAATATTAGATTTTCCAATAGTTGTATCTTCTCCATACTGATTTTGATATACTTTAGAACGACATCCCATAAGAGAGATTTTGTAAGCATCTATTTTTTTATTATGTTCTGAATCTGCAAGGTAATATGTTGGAATCATTTTTTTAGCAGTGCATTTCTTTGCAAGCTTAAATAAATCAAAATTTTTGTCCCCTTCATTCCGATTTACGCCTTTCTTGACTTTAAATATGATATTGGGATGGATATAATCGGAATTCATAAAAATCGTTATAACAGATTTTGTAACAAATCTTCCTATATCTGTTGTTGACAATCCTAAGTTAAAAGTAAGATAGTATTGAACTTGACCACATCTATCTCTAGCTTCATGATTCCAACGCATGAAGAGATCAAGATTATTTTTAAAGATCTTCCGAGTTTCTTCATTTAGGGTCATATCTAATTTCGTTAATATATCATTCATATCACAATCAAAATTTCCAAAGCCAATACCGCCAGATTGTTCATTTCCCAACCCAATTACGATTTTTTTTAAATAATAGAAAATTTCCATGATTTTATATATGTTTGAATAACCTTTTATTTCATCATAGGGAAATCCTTTAACTAGATCTGGTGTGAGGCAATTATATGATTCTCCATATGCTTCAAGGTCATGAATATGTATTCTTCCTTCACGATGAGCTGAGGAAAATTTCTCATCTAAAGAATCAAGTATATTTTTTTTTATATAATTGCTCCCTTCATTATACACATAGCCTACCAGTGTTTTCCTTTGAGCGGCATGTTTATTATCTATACTTTTCATTTTTACTTAACCTTCCCTTTTTCATTATTATTTTTATTTTTTAAGTTAATAAATTCTTGATTTGTTGAACCAATATATGGTGTTATTGTTGTTCTTTTTTCTTTTATAAATTTACCCACTTTTATATAATCGATATAATTTAAAATCTCTTTTGGGATATCTTCAAACTCAAAGCCAGTATAAAGTACTATATCAAAATCTTTTAATTTTCTCACCAATTCAAGAATAGCAGGATATTGTAGAATTGGTTCGCCTCCAGAAATAGATAATTTTTTATTTAAACAATTTTTATTTAATTCTTTAATAATCTCATCGACATTATAATATATTCCCTTATCAACATCCCAAGTGCTAGGATTATGACAATCTTCACATCTTCGCTTGCAACCCTGCACAAATAAAACAGTTCTAATCCCTGGTCCATCTACAATTGAACCACTATAATCAATTGAATTAATGCTAATTTTCATTTTCAGCATAGTAAGTATTTTTTTATGATAGAATTTGTTATGAAATTAAGTATTTAAATATTTGTAAAAATCTGACAATGGTTTTAGAATATTATATAGTATTGCCGTATAATATCAACATTTAAATGCTTTTTTTAATATAATTAGAATGATGAAAGATGAATGAATGTCAAATTATGCTCTATGGAAAATTACAAAAATGGATAGATATAGCACATCGTAAGAATCCCAAAACTAATTGGTATGTATTTATTAGTCCACCAGTTAGTAAGCAGAAATCTAAAATTTACGAGGATATTAATGAGAAAATTGAACTGTTGAATAAATCTCAAGAAATATTTCCTGATAATGAAAAAATCAACTATACCCTTATAGAAATAAATATTGAGAATGATCTTATTGAATTAATACGCACCCTACGTGCTTTAATAAAATATATTAAAGACAAGAAATATGAAATTATATGCAATCTTACCTCAGGTTCCTTCGAAATGAAATTAGCTCTTTATATTGCAGCACAAATCCAAAAACGACAAGTAAAAGAAGTATTTTACTTTAATAAACAAGATTTAACAAAAAACAGTCTCTTTAACTTAGTAAAACCACGCAATAAAGGACAGGAATTAATAAACATCATGTATAAAGAAATTAACCGTAATAAACCTGATCAAATTGATTCTACTAATTTGAATAAATTGTTAAAAATATGTGAAGATAATAATAAATCATGGGATCTTCCGAATTTATCCCGTATTGTAAAAAATTTAGTTAAAAAAGGTTATTTAACTGAAGAGCGTAAAGGTAGAGAGAAAATGATAAAAATCTCTGAACTTGGATTAGTGATATGTCCTGTTAAACATAATTATACTGATATTAAAAATAAATTGGATAAATAATAAAATTACTCATAAATTTCATATTAGTTGTGATTGATATTTGCACGTCGCTCTAATTGAACCTAATTGGGATTACGAGGTTCGAGCCAAGAATTGGGAAAATTATATGAAAGAGAGATATATACCTATAGGTCTTCTTAAGTTGGGATCTCTGTACCGTAAAATGGGAGCCACTGTGGAACTTATAAGAGGAGAGGGTATGCCTTTGAAGAAACCTGACTTGGTGTTAATTTCATCTCTCTTTACATATTGGTGGCAGCCTGTATGGGCCTCTGTAAAAACCTACAAGACGCTTTATCCCGATACTAAAGTAGTAATTGGAGGTTTATATGCTTCTATAATGCCAGATCATTGCAAACAGAGTGGATGTGATGAAATTCATACTGGATTAGTAGAAGAAGCTGAGGGCCTTATCCCTGCATATGATTTAATTCCAGATTATGACAAATGTGTTATCCACGCATCTAGAGGGTGCGTTCGTAGTTGTAATTTTTGTTATGCACATAAACTGGAACCCAAATATGAGCCGAAGAAAAGTATTAAAAATGAGATTGTGAAAGCTAAAGTTTCGTTTTTAGATAATAATTTACTTGGAAACCCTTATATCGAAGATATTTTAAAAGAATTAATCGAAGAGAGAATTAATTCGTCATACTGTCTTTCTGGAGTCGATGCAGCCTTTGTCACTAAAGATATTGCTGAATTAATGTTTGAAGCAAATTTTCGAGATATACGTATTTCATTTGACAGAGCTGACGAAGAGAGGCCGTGTGAGAGAGCAATACGATATTTCGAAGGAGCAGGTTATTCGCGGAATGATCTAGGAGTGTTTGTTCTTTATAATTTCGAAGATACTTTTGATGAAGTAGAAAAGAGGAGGATCCTCATTAAGGATTGGGGTGCTCATATTATTAAACAGAGGTATATTCCAATTCCATCATTAACTAATACATATCTTCATCCTAATTGGACAGAGGAGGGATGTGAACAATTTGCTATTAATTGTCGTAAACAAATAAAGGATTAACAATTGCTAATTAAACATATATACAGATTTATTTATTGATAAATTCATATTTCCTTTATTGTAGAAATATTTATATTTTTGAAAGAGATAGATATAGATCAAATTCAAACTAACTAAATCATAGTGTGTGATAAATCTTAATTGAATAATTTTAAAGAACTTTTAGGAAAAGGAAAAAATCATTACAGGGAAGGCAAATATCTAAAATCCCTTGAATTTTATAGTCAAGCTCTTAAATTAGCTAACAAACATAATTTAACAAAAAAATCATGTAAAATAACTATAAATAAAGCAGGAGCCCTCTATAGACTTACTAGATTTAAAGAAGCTGAAGATTTCTATCAAAAGGCATTAGAAATTGCTCTCGATCATGGGTTTAAAAAACAAGAATGCGAAATTTACAATTATTTTGGGACGCTCTATGAAGCTTTTAATGAATATGAGAAAGCTGAAGCCTATATTGATAAAGGGCTTGAGATAGCGAAAGAGTTGAACGATGATAGCTCAACAGCAAAACTACTGAACTCTAAAGGTACTTTTCTTCAAATCTTTGGAAACTATGAGGACGCTTTAAAAAATTATAATGAAGCAATGAAATATTACCAGAGTTCTAATAATGTTCGAGGTATTGGAGCAACTAATAATTTGATTGCGGGTTATTGTTATAAAATAAAAGAATTTGATCTAGCATTAAATTTTTATAAAAAAGCAAAAGAGATTGGAAAGAATTTACCTGATTTTGAAATGATGGCAATACCAATTTGTAGAACAGGAAACATTTATAGTATTCAAAATGATAAAAATAAAGTATTAGATGTATTGCCAGAATTAAATTTTCTGGAAGAAAAAAGTCAAAATAAGAAAATAATCATAGAAGTTCATCACATTAAAGCTTTAATTTATAAATTATTGAATCAAAAGGATCTAGCAACAGAGCACTTTGAAAAAGCAATTATATTAGCAGATTCTATTGAATTGAATTATTTAAGAACCATACTTTATAAGGATGTAGCGATTTTCCATTTAGAAAATGGTAAAATCAAAAAAACATTTAATTATTTAATGTCATGTGTTAAAGTATTCGGCTACATTAAGGAAAAGATTGATAATAAGAAGTATCAGAAAAATTATGAAGATTCCTTCCAAGATATAATTGAATTATTATGGAGCCTTTCAAAGGTAATCCCCTTTATTGAAAATGATGATGATATTTCTGAATTCCAACATATATCAGGAATAGTTCAAGATTTGTGTAAACTCACTAATAATTATTCTAATGATTATGTTTTAAAACTACAAACAAATATCATGGCAGAATCTATAATCAAAAAGTTTAAAAATCTAAAGACCAAAAAGGGTCAATTAGAGATATCTTTTACAGATATTAATGAAGAAAGGAATAAATTATTTCAAGAGAACGTCAAATTAAGGGGAAAAGTTAATTTATTAAAAGAAAAGATAAAGATTTTTGAAAACAAATTTGAGGAAATTAAATCTAATCCTGAAATCTATGAGGGCCTTGATGAAGAATATTTGAAAGAGTTCATAAATACTGAGGTTTGGTCTGATTCTAAAAGGCAACTTGTCAATAATTATTTTCTTGATGTTTTTAACGATTTAGCTGATAAATCCAAAAAAGAACTGATATTTATGAAAGTTATCTTTAATATCATGAGAAATGGCTATGAAATCTGTGCTTTTCTTATAACAAAAGTCGTTGAAAGAGAATTAAGGCTAAATCTCTTTAAAATTTTTAAGTCTTATTGGAGAACTAAATTAAAGCAATGCTATTTCATTAAAAATAAAAAGAATTTATCATATAGTAAGCGCAAAACGAATGATTGTTTCTTAGATTATTTATCTGATAAAATTTTACTTCCCTTAGGCAATATCAGTTATATTTTGAAAGAGATCAATGAATACTGTGAGCAAGGGAATAGTAAAAGTGTATTATTAGGATGGGAAAAATATTTCCTGGAAGCATTTAAAAATGATATATGCTCTTCTATATCCATCATTATTAATGCTCTATCTATTAAAAATCATTCAAAAAAAAGTTCAATAAAGTTCATTGAATTGAGAAATCTGGTTTCTCATGCTGATGATGTAGAACCAGAAATTAAAATTCATAAGGAAATTGAATTTGATATGACTTTTGTTATAAATCTTCTTGAAAACATGACGATAAAAAAACCAAAATTATTATTGGAAATATGTAAGATTAAACCTAATTCATAGATTTGCTATGAAAATATTAAGTTAAAATCGAGGAAAGAGCATTAATGAACTGGTCTATATCTAAAGCAAAAATGTTTTCGAAATGTCAAAGAAAATGGTTTTATTCTGAATTAATGGCAAGTAAACATAGTAAAGATATAGATAGGTATGAAGCATATATATTAAAACAGCTAGGGAGCATACATTCTTGGAGGGGCAATATTGTTGACCATATTATTGAAAAGCTGTTAGTGCCTGAATTTAATAAAAACATAATACCCCCATTTGATGAAATTGAGAATAATGTTTCGAAATTGATGAAAAAACAATTAAAATTCGCAAAACTAAGGAAGTATAGAGATCCCAAACTAACGAAGAAGAAGGCAGGCGACAGTTATTGCGCATTACGCGAAATAGAGTGGTCAGAGGGATTAGATAATAACTCTGTTGAAGAAATAAAAAAACAAGTGTTAATATCATTAAAGAATTTACTCAACTCAGAGCTTATTAAAACACTTTTAGATCCTGACACAATCTTGGTTGCTCAAAAGAATCTCTATTTTAAATACCAAGATGTTAATATTGTTGGCCGCCCAGATTTAATCGTTTATTTCAAGAATGAACCCCCTCTGATCATTGATTGGAAAGTCTATTTTTATAGAAAAGAGAATGCACGGATGCAACTAGGTGTTTACGCTATCGCTCTAACAGAATGTATGTCAAATGATCCTTTCTTGAAACCCATTGATGATCCAACAGAAATAAAATTAATCGAGTATCAACTCTTAAAAAATTTTCAAGGAAAATATAAACTCTCTTTATCAGATGTCGGGAATATTAAAGATTATATCAATACCACTTCGAAAGAAATGCTTAAGCTAAAAGACGATAAGAAATACCATGAATTTGATATAAATCAATTTAAAATGGCTAATGTATTAGAATCTTGTGAATATTGTAATTTTAGAAGTCTGTGTAAGAATAAAAAAGTGAAGTATCAAGTTAATTTAATGAAATTTGTTAATGATTAGATTTTATATCTTACAGATATTTATTCAGCTTAGAAATACTCTCGACTGAGTTATGATGACCAATACACACTAAATTAAAGTTATGTTCAATGAGTTTATCAATAATATTATCAAGTTCAATTCCTTCTGCATAATTTTCTGATTCGTTTCTAATTGTAATAGGGCAATGAATATGCAGATCAGTTTTATAAAAATTTAATCCATTAGACATGCTTTTAATTTCGTTGAATTTTTCCAAAATCAGCAATTTGTTGTTTTATTCTTTAATTTATATATAATAGAAGGGTGTTATTAACTCTTATTGTTTCCTTATTATACTACTCTTATCAAAAATAGAGATTGGTTAATTTTTCAAAATCACAACTTAGTAAAAGATAAAATACTTGAAGAGTGTTATAAGAATATAAGAAAAAATAAATTTAATCAAATGAGAGATTTGCTAATTTGAGATAAATTTGAAAGAAATGATTGAGAGATCTAAGAAAAGTCATGATATTGATGGATTTGAGTTTTAAAATTAATAGTAAAATATTGCTGAAGGATTATAATTTGATAGTCTCATTTAAAATTGAAAGTTACAAAAAGGTTTCCAAAGTTAGATATGTCTTTTATTGAACGATTAATTCAGGCTATAAAGGATAAGAAAAGCGTAGTTTGTATGGGACTTGATCCCCGGATGGAAAAGCAAGGTGAAATTCCTAAGTATTTAATAGATGAGTTAAAAGATCCGAGTAAAATAATTCTAGAATTTAACAAAAATCTAATTGATCATACATCTGATTTAATCCCCGTTGTAAAACCGCAGATCGCATTTTACGAGAAATATGAGGCGTTAGTGGCGTTGAAAGAAACGATAAAATACGCCCACAAAAAAGATTTACTTGTAATTTTAGATTCAAAGCGTAACGATATTGGTTCAACTTCGGAAGCGTACGCGTATTCCACGTTTAAAGTTTATAATGCTGACGCATGTACAATAAACGCATACCTTGGATTTGATGGGATTAAACCCTATTTAGGTTATAGAGAGAAAGGTCTATTTATCCTAGTAAAAACTTCAAACCCTAGTAGTAAAGATTTTCAAGATATCTTTAGCGCTAGGATTCCTAATGTTCCCGACTCTGATGTTGAAGTTTTAGTAGATCATATAATACTGGAAAGAAATTATATCCATATGGCAAAACTAGTTTCTCAGTGGGGACAAAACCTTGAACAAATTTCTAATTTTCATAATTTGGGAGTAGTAGTAGGAGCAACTTACCCACAAGAATTAAAAGCAATAAGGAAAATAGTTAAAAATTCCTATGTGTTAATACCAGGGTTTGGGGCTCAAGGTGCTCAAGCGAAAGAAATTAAATATGGTTTTAACGATAATGGATTGGGGGGAATAGTAAATTCGTCAAGAGGGATAATATATTCGTATAATAAAAAAGAATCATTTTCTCCTAATAAGTATGGTGAAGCTGCGAGAGACGAAATCATTGATATGAACAAAGAAATTAACAAAGAAGTTAATTTGTGAAAATAAATTATGGTAATCCCGTGGGACCTGAGAGAATGTTACCAATATTAACCATAATAAAGACGATTGGAACGATTATTAGCAATACTACGACTAATGAACGTTTAAGGCCAACTTGATGTATGACATTAATTACGTTTAAGTCAATAAAAGTACAAAGTATTATTATTGGGATGATTACTCCAGGGTTTCCATTGAATACCCCTGCGAATCCTAATAAAAACATAGGAGAACTAATAATAACAATTACTCCAAATTGAATTAGAAAACTTACCGCCACCCATTTCATTCTTGTTCTTTTTTGAGCTTTAGTTATTGTTAACCCGAGCTTTAATAATAAGATATCTACACCCACAAAAACAACCATAAGGACTAGAAGCCCAATCTTCCCATTTAGAGGACCTCCCATTTGTAATAAATTTTGTAACATCTCTATTTCAATAACCGTAGAAGTACTATTTAAATTTGATTTAATCGAACTTTTTTTATTCAATTGTTTAAAAAACACATAAAAGATTTTTGATTTAAAGTTAATTTTTTTAATCAGTTATTTTAAATTAGAATAAAATATTTAGATTCATAATAACAATAATTACAAATTATTGGAGGAAACTAACAAAAAGGAACAAAAGGAATGATATGCAATGGTAGAATCAAAAATTACAAATGATGAACCAAGAATTTTCGTGGCAGTATGCCAATGAGGCATTAATATTGCCGAAATAATCGATACAAAAGCGCTGGCGGAATATACAAAAACCTTACCAAATGTAGTTGAAGCTTTAGATTATATTTCGTTATGTACGCAAGCAGGGGCAGAATTCATCAAAGAGAAAATGATAGAAAGCAATGCCAATCGATTTGTTATAGCATCTTGTACACCAATAACTCATGAACCTGTTTTTAAAAGCGTACTAGAATCTATGGACTTGGATCCTTCCTACTTGGAATTCGTGAATATACGAGAACACTCGAGTTTTGTCCATAGAAAAGATAAGCCAGGTGCGCAAAAAACAGCTGAGGATGCTATTCGTTCAGGAGTTGCAAGAGCTACAGTTTTGGAAAAAATCTTAATCAAAGAGGTAGATATCACCAAGAAAGCCTTAATTATTGGTGCTGGTGTAGCTGGATTATCAGCAGGGATTGATTTAGCTGATGAAGGATTTGAGGTTTATTTAGTTGAGAAAAGCCCTACGACTGGTGGAAAAATGGCTATGTTGGATCGAACATTTCCTACTGATGATTGTAGTATATGAATCCTTGGCCCTGTTATGCTCGAGGCAGCAAGAACCCCAGGGTTAAATGTTTATACTTATAGTGAAGTGGAAGATGTTTCTGGATTTGTTGGAAACTTTGATGTTAAAATCCGTAAAAGGGCAAGGTATGTAAATAATGATTGCAATGGATGTGGTGCATGCTTTGATGTATGTCCTGCATATGGATATGACGAATTTAACGAAGGGATGAACCCAAGAAAAGCAATATATGTCTCGTTTACTCAAGCGGTCCCATCAATGGCCCAAATTGATATGACTAGATGCATTAAATGCGAATTGTGTAAAGGTGTCTGTGAAGTTAATGCAATTGATTTTGATCAAGAAGACGAAATTGTAGATGTTAAAGTTGGCTCAATTATTGTTGCTACAGGATGGGATGAGTATATACCAAAAACGGGTTATTTAGGGTATAATGTTTATCCAAATGTTATCACTCAAATGAAATTAGAACGAATATTAGCCCCTAACGGACCAACTGTAGGTCATCTAGTCAGACCCTCTGATGGAAAAAAACCCGAAAGGGTATTATTTATACAATGCGTTGGGTCGAGAGATTTAAACATGAATACTTATTGCAGTGGTGGAGTATGTTGTATGGTTTCAATTAAAAATTCAAAACTTATAAAACAACATTATCCTGAAATAGAAATCTCTGTTGCTTACATGGATATTCGAGCTGCTGGAAAAGATTATGAAGAATATTACACAGCATCGCGAAAAGAAGGTATTAGATATATTAGAACTAATGTCTCAAAAATTCAAGAAGACCCAGAAACTCAAAATCTTAAAATAATTATCCAAAACACGCTTAGTAGCACAAGATTAAAAGAACTTGAGTACGATATGGTGGTTCTATCGTGTGCTATGGTACCCGCAAAGGGAGTAGAAAAAATTGTAAGAATCCTAAAGCTTGAAACGAGCCAAGATGGATTCTTCAAGGAATTTCACTCTCGATTAAATCCGATTGATACAAAAATCCCCGGTATCGTACTTGCAGGAGCTTCTCAAGGTCCTAAATCTGTAGCTGAATCAATAGCTCAAGGGAGAGCCGCAGCATCTTCTTTAGCACGATTGATGGGAAAGGATAAATATAGGATTTTATTAATTCGAGCTACCGTAGACAAAGATAGATGTGCGAAGTGTGGACTGTGTGAATTAAATTGTTCTTACAATGCAATTAAGACTTTAGCTGACGGAGCAGAAGTAAACGAGATATTATGTCGAGGATGCGGTTCGTGCTTGGCCAATTGTCCTTCTGAGGCGATTACACTAAGATACTACCGTGAACCTCAATATGAAAAACAAATTGATGCTATTTTAGAAGAGATATAAAGAGGTGTAAAAAGTGGCGATAAACGATAGAGACCAAATAAAGATTTTAGCTTTTATGTGCTGGAAATGAGGTTATGGTGCTGGAGATATGGCTGGTACGATACGCGCTCAATACCCTTCTACGATAAGACCTATAAGAATCAACTGTACTGGACGTGTAACGCCTTCACTTATAATGCGCGCAATTGGAAAGGGTGCCGATGGGGTAATTGTTGCTGGATGATACGAAGGAGAATGCGATTATGAAACGGGTAATTTAGTAGCAGCAAGAAATGTGAAGTATACGAGAGAAATTTTAAAAACTACGGGTGTTTCTCCCGATAGAGTCCAAATGTTCCATTGTAGCGCAGCTGAAGGTCAAAAATTTCAAGAAGAAGTCACCAGAATCTCAGAAATAATTGAAAGTTTAGGTAGCAATCCAATTAAAGAATCTCTGCGTTCCGAAAAGAGCAAAAAAGATTCAAAAGAAGAACTTAAGAAAAATTAAACCGAAGGAATGACTCTTGTGAGAAAAAATTAGTCGCAAGATGACGAACCATTAGCCATGGTTTCGGAAGTTATTATTTCTATAATTTTTTTTATTATTTATTCTAAATTAATAGAATTTGAAGTTTAAAACAATTAAACTTCTACTAAGTAAGATAAAGTATAAAAATAAATCTTTCTAGAAAAACTATAATTTCAATTTTGTTTGAAATTCAAGAAAAATCAATTTTAAAAAATAAATAAGTGAAAAAATATGGGAGAAACTTCTAAAGTAGGAATATCGGCATCTAAAGTTGTAGCTCTTATTGGTGCATTAGTTGTTATTCGAGTAAGTATATCCTATTTTTACTCAGGTAATGTAATAAATATATTGTATGGCGTAATAGGTTTAATCTTTGTGGTTATAATCTTTATGTCATTAGAAATCATTGATTTGAAAAAAGCCAGGGTGCCTTTTTTATGGTGGATATTGTTAATTATCGGTGCTCTTTTAATACTATTTGGATATTTGGCCGCAAGTGGATATCTTGCAGGTATTTTGGTTTTAATAGCTGCATTACTAGAACTCTTGAGTCAAAAGAAAACTTATGCGGAATCTAAAATTGTCGCTTTAATTGGAGCGTGTTATCTAATATATGAATCTGTAATGCTACTTCTTTCTGGGTCACCTATTAATATAGCCCTTTCTATTGTTGGATTCGTTTTTGCAATAATATTATTTTTAACTTTGCAAGATAAAATAGACATAAAGGTGCCCTA
>Ga0209345_10002476_pt1 | contig 20336 bp, 14 predicted proteins | sample Cruoilmetagenom7_FD_187294 | JGI IMG/M metagenome (GOLD analysis project Ga0209345, IMG submission 187294) | Oil polluted marine microbial communities from Coal Oil Point, Santa Barbara, California, USA - Sample 7 (SPAdes) (version 2) | ecosystem: Environmental > Aquatic > Marine > Oil seeps ... | reverse complement strand
AAAACGGAGGAAGACCCTCAACTATATACAGTTGCAACTACCGATATGGTTTTTAACCCAACCATTTGGGTTTTTGAGCGTAAATTAAAAACGTTAGATGGGCATATTGTAAATCAAGATTATTGGACTCAGGTTTCTGAAAATGCAAACCCACGTTATTGGAAAAACGAAAAATAAAATATATTATTTATATAAAAAGAGTAGCTAAGCAATTTGTTTAGCTACTCTTTTTTATTTTAAAACTTAAAGAAAATTAGTTTTCGCAACTACTTTTAAGTCTTGATAATCCCAAATTCCAATCTTCTTCCATCATATCTTCTAAGTTCATAAACAACTTCATAAGATTAAACGGATAAGGCATTTCACTTGTAAAACCCCAAGCTACTTTTGTTCCACTTCCATCAGCTTGTAATTTTATATATCCTTTTGCTTCACTTTCATATGGCATATAAAACTTTAAATCAGTTTCAATAATTTGCATTGGTACTATATTAAAAATAGTTTCACTTCCTTTACCTACTTTCTCATGTTCGCTATCCCAACTTTGTTTTGCCCCTATACTTCCATCAACACCTGTTAACTCCTTCTTCATTTCTGGGTCATATACATCCCAAGGACTCCATTTATTTTGCGCTTCAAATGTTGAAACATTTTGCCAAACAGTTTCAACTGATGCATTTATAGTAATAGATTTTTCATAACTAGTTCCTTTAGGAATAAATAATGCTGTGATTAAAGGAATGGCAATAATTATTAACAGAGCTATTCCTACTTTTTTTAGTGTTTTCATTTTCTCTATTTAAAATTAGTACTAGATAATTTTTTTACCAATATATATTAATGTATTCTCATTTTCAATTTTGAAAGATTCGTCTAATGAAGAAATAATATGAATTATACCTTCATTGTCTTTTAAAAACATAGGTATTGCATGTATTTCATCGTTTAACTCTTTTAATAGTTTAAAATAATGATCGTTAGAATTTACTGTTACTTCATTTACTAATGGAAAATCTCTAACCACTTCACTTAAATTAATAAAATCGTCTTTATGTGTAAATAAATTTTTGTCCGGTTTTGTATTGCCTTCTTTCAATTCATCAGTAGAAATTATTCTAAAAGAACCATGTTCACCAAATATGTGGTGGTATTTTTCTATAGTATATTCGTTTACGGCAGCACTTCCAGTAAGCGCTAGTAAAAAACCAATATCACTTAATTCAACATCTTCCAATAATTCATCTGTATAAACATCACCTTCAATTGCTTCAAGACCTAAAGATTTAGCTTTGTTTATATTATTTGCATTACTATCAATTAAAACAACTCTCCTGTTATTTTTCTTTAAATATGAACCAATTAATCTTGAAAAATTTGAAGCGCCAACTAATATAATTCCATCAGAAGATTTTAAAAACACACCTGCTACTTTAGCAAAAATACGTGCTGTTGTTGCGTTTAACAATACCGTTCCAAGTACAATCATAAATACCAGTGGTGTAATATATTTAGCTCCTGGCACGTCTAACATAATTAATTTTAAACCAAATAATGAAGCAATACCAGCGGCAACAATTCCTCTAGGTCCAACCCAACTAATAAACAGTTTTTCGTTAAATTTTAAACCAGAATTACTTGTGCTTAAAAAAACACCTATTGGGCGAAGTACAAAAATTACAATAGCAAATAACACCAATGTTTCCCATCTATACAACAACATCATATCTTCAACATTCATATTTGCAGCTAATAAAATAAATAAGATTGAAATTAATAATACGCTTAAAGATTCTTTAAAATATAATATTTCCTTTAGTTCAGCTACTTTTAAGTTTCCAAGCACCATTCCCATAACTACAACTGCTAATAAGCCAGATTCGTGCGCAAATAAATCTGATAAAACAAATACTGCTAAAACACTTGCTAAGGTTATTACGTTTAATAAATAGTGTGGAATTAGCTTAAATTTTAACGCGTAAAATAAAGCGTAAGCTGAAGTAAAACCAATTGAAAGTCCAATAATTACTATTTTCCCAAATTCAACTAAAGCATCTTTTGTATATTCATAACCGCCTTCAACACTTATAAATTCAAAGACTAAAACGGCTACTAATGCTCCAATTGGATCAATTAAAATCCCTTCCCATTTTAATACTGCTGAGACATCTTTTTTTAGTGGAATATTTCTTAAAATTGGACCAATAACTGTTGGACCTGTTACAATAATTAAAGCAGAAAACAAGAACGAAATTGCCCAAGATAAATTAAAAATAAAATGTGTTGCAATACCTGCGCCAAAAAAAGTAACTGCTGATCCTAATGTAATTAACTTAACAATTGAAGGACCTACATTTAAAATTTCATCTTTTTTTAATGTTAAGCCACCTTCAAATAAAATAATACTAATAGATAAAGAAACAAAACTGAATAACTTTTCTCCTGGAAATAAACCTTCAACACCATTCCAAACAGGCTCTATCCATTTGGTACCATCTTCAGAAATATAGGTTGATAAAGGCCCAACAAATAAACCAATTAAAATTAATGGTAAAATAGCAGGGATTTTAAGTTTCCAAGCAAACCATTGAGCAATTATTCCTAAAATTATTATACCAGCTAATTCTAACATACATTTTTGTTTTAATAGTAGCAATATAATTATTATTTGTCAATTGCTAGACTACAATTTTGGTACGATACAAATTATTTAAACTTAACATTGTAAGAAACCCCAATTGAATAAATTAAATAATAATCACCTAATGAAAAACTTTTTTCTTGATGAGCTAAACTAAACTTTGTACCCCAAGCATGTTGTTTATTAGAAGATGTAAAGTAATATCCCATATTAAATTTCTGAGACTTTAAATCAAAAATAGCTTCTGCATTATTATTTAATGGAAACGGATCAATTTCTGGAGAAAAACCTATACCTGCCGCAATACTAAAATAGTTGTCTGCATCACTTCTATACTTTCTATAGTTAAGTGTTCCTGATTTACTAGAACCTGCGTCTCCAGGTGTAATATACGTTCTAAACGACCAATAACTATTACCTGTATACCAACCAATTGAACCGGTATAAATAGTTGTAGTCTTCGTATATTTTAAACCTCTAAACCCAAAAGATGCTTCAAAACTCTTTGGTAATGATTTATATAATTCAGCTCCATATCTTACACTTGGAAACAAATCGGTATTAGAAATACCAGCACTTACATAAGCATATAAACCTTTGGTTATTTTTGGATACATATCTACTTCATATTGCACTCCATTTTTCTGAAATCTTCTATTAAAATTAACCTTTGCAGTAATACTTCCTAGCTTTGTTTGTCTGCTATATTTTAATGTATAATACTGCATTGGATCACGTTCATTCTTATCATATAAATCTACAGATGAAGTAATTCCAATTGTATTAAAGCTTAACGAATGAATTAAACTTGCTTTATAATTTTTTGCTTTTTCGTTTTCTGGATTATTTTTTAAGATGTTTTTTAAAGTTTGTAATGCTTCTTCAGGATTGTTAGAATTCTCTTCTGCTTTTGCTTTTAAATACAACAAATCTTCATCTTTTGGATAATGTTCTAATGCTGTATTTGCCAATTTTAAAGCATTAAAAGGTGTTTCTCCCCAAAGCTCGTTATTAATTGTTGCAATCCAATCCGTTTTTCTTTTCGGATTTTTTTCTAAAACGTATGAAAATTCTTTTCTTGCCTTTTTATAAGCTCCATCCCAAGAATAAGTGCTTGCTAAAAAAGAACGAATATCTAAATAATCTGGATATTTTGTTAAAATAAATAATAGGGAATCTTGTGCTTGTTTTCGTTGTTTGTTAAACGCCAATTCACGTGCAACTTTAAATGCTTTATCCGGACTTCCTGTAAAAACTTTTTGCTGCGCAGAAATTTGAAAAGTTGATAAAAATAGCAATACCGAAAAATATTTTAAAACTGATTTTGATAGTATCATTCTAGGGATTGTTTAAAGGTTTTGTAATCTTCATTATCAGGATATATAACTAATATACTATCCATTAATTTGGTAGCTAATTCCAAATTATTCATTCTTTTATATGCTTTTGCTAGTTTAAAACTAATTTCAGAATTTTTAATTTCATATTCAATTGCCTTATCAACTAAAGCTATTGATTTTTCATCTTGATCTGACCACCAATATAAATCTAATAAAGCAATATAACTATCATCATAATATGGTGAACGTTTTACCACACTTAAAAATTCTGCTTCAGCTTCAACATATTTTCCATCCCAAGCTAACGTTCTTCCTTTTAATGTACGTGCATCTGCGTGGTTAGGAAGTTCATTTAAAATATAATCACACAACAATCTAGCATTCTCATATTTACTATCAAAAGCATTGCTCCTTGCTATATTAAAAGTTTCATCAAAATTTAAACCTTCAGCTAAGTCTTCAATTTTTTTCAATTGTTCTTCTGTAAATTCAACACTTGGTTTTATATAAATATTTAACGAATCTGGAAATAATTTATTTCTTTGTGTAATATATGCGTTTACTTTTTTAAACTCTTTTAACGAGTCTGAAACTGTTTTTAATAAATTTTCATCGGTGATTTTAAAAGTACCAAAATTTTCATTTATTTTATACAATTCGCCATCAGAAAGCAAGTAATCTTTATAGATAAAATCATTAATACTTCCTTTATATCTCATTAAAGGAATTTGATGTATGTTTCTAAAGTTTCTAGCGGTATCAAGCCCTTGACTCATCCAAGTTGTTTCCTCTAATTTATTGAATTTGTAATTATTCATTAAAAAAGATAGTAAACTAGGTGCAACATCCCAATGTGAAGAAATTGATTTGAATTTTGCTGGCTTTTTTAACATTGGGCTATAAATATACAACGGCACATGAAACCTGCACAATTTGTCTTTTTGTGTAATTGGTATTAATCTATGATCACCCGTAATTATAAATATAGTATTGTTGTATTCTTCCCTTTTAGCATAAGCATTCATAAAGTCTTTTATAGAATTATCTGTATAATACAAACTTGTATAAATATCTTTATTTGCTAAAATATCTTCTTTTGAAATATCAAATCTTTGTGTTGAATTTAAAATACTATCAACCTTAATTTCAAATTCTTCTTTTGAAGGAAAAGTAAAAGGTTCGTGATTAGTAAGTGTCATTATAACATCTAATCTTGGTAAGTTTTTACCATCTAATGATGCCAATGTTTTTTTAAATATTTCAGCATCAGGATATCCCCAAGAAAAACCACCTGAATTACCCTCTGTTTTCACATATTCCGATCCAAATTTACTTTCGTCAATAACATAATCAACATCATTATACTCTAAGAAATTAATTTTTTTATCGAAACTAGATTGATCACCTGAATAAAATGATGTTGTATAGCCGTTGGCTTTTAACACACTTATTAATGAAATATGTGAAGGTGTTTTTGGTAGTTCTAAAAAGCCTGTTTCTCCAAAAGGTAACGATCCTAATAACGATGGAACAACCCCAAAAGTTCTACCTGTAGTACTCACAAAGTTTTCCCAATACAACGATTTTGAGATTAATGAATCTAAGTAAGGTGTAAACCCTCTATGTGTTTTATCACCAACAAACTCACTTCCTAAACCTTCAACAATTAGTATTACAATATTTGGTTTTTTCTCTTCAATATTAAAAAATGGTGCTAATACATCTTTTGTTTCTTCAAATGATTTTAAATAAGGATAATCATTCCTATTAAATAAATTTAAATTACTTAGTTCTTTTTTCTCCTTTTGAAATTTATAAACATCTGAAGCTAAAAAAAAGAATTTGTTTTGATAAGTGGTATTTGAAGCGTCAGCCAATAATAGCTTAAAACTTCCAAAAACCAATGCTAAAGCAAGCAATATTCCTAATGATATTTTATGAGTAATGTACTTTCTAAAAATATAATTTACCATAAAAAACAACAAAATAATACTTATAAAAGGCAAGAAATATACAAACGACATTTCTTCAGAAGAGGTAACTGTAAGATACATATCATCATAAGAATACCCTAAAATATCAGCACCCAAGTTTAACAATGTTGTTAAACTATATTTTACTAATGAAAATTGAGAAATTACAATTAAAGCAAGTAGCATTGTAAAAATTGCTTCCCCTATTTTTTTAAATAGAAAAGAAAAAAGTAAATATATTGGAAATAATACTAAAGCAATAATGAAGGCTGTCCAAAAATCATTAAAAAATTTATAAGCTAAAGTTGTGCCAAGTTCTGGTACTTTTATACCGTTTGAAATAGTCATATAAAGCTCAAAAATACTTATAAACCAAAATGCGAAAATTAACGCAATGGTTAAGTAGATATACTTATAAATATCTTTTTTTAGTAATTTAAATTTCATCATATAAACTGTTTTTTATTCAACTATTATACTGCTTCTTTCTTTGATAAGCCTTTTCTTGTCATTACACCCCATTTTTTCTTTTTATTAAAAATGTAATCAAAATTTCCTTTAATTGCGGCATACAATACAAAAGGGTGAAAAATAAACGGTTCAATTAAACTTGTGATTATTAGTTTAATACCTGTTCCTTTCTTTTTATATTGATGATATGTTTGTTCTTCGGAAAGTATTGCAACTAAAGAAAAAACTACCGTAAATAAGTAAGCCGAGATAAAAAACACAAACGCATAATCCCATCTTAATGCTTTAAGATACATTAGTACACAAAAATAAATAATACCAACTACCTCAATTATTGGTGCCATTCTTTCAAAAATAAACCAGAAAGGAAAACTTACAAGCCCAAGTGATCTGTATTTAGGATTCAAACCAATTTTTCTATGTTTTCTAAGCACTTCAATAGTACCTCTTGTCCATCTGTTTCTTTGAGAAGTAAATATTTTATAATTGTCAGGTGCTTCTGTCCAACATAATGGATCAGGAATATAAGCCACTTTATATTTTCTTTTCTCTTCCTCCATATGCCTTCTCATACGTACAATAATTTCCATGTCTTCACCCACAGTATTTGTATCGTAACCTCCAATTTCAATTGCTATTTTTTTATCGAACATTCCAAATGCACCAGAAATTACTAGCAAACCGTTTAATCTACTCCAAGCCATTCTTCCTAATAAAAAAGAACGAATATATTCTAAAATTTGTGCTCTTTCAAGCATAGATTTTGGCATATCTACGTCTAACAATTTCCCATCTTTAATTGTACAGGCATTTGCAATTCTAATAACTCCTCCTGTCGCAATTACTTGTACATCAGTTAATTCTAGAAATGGTTTAATCATTTTTTGAAGCGCGTCTTCTAGCAATAAGCAATCTACATCTATACAAGCTGTGTATTGACTTTCGCTTAAGTTTAGCCCCATATTTAAAGCATCTGACTTTCCTCCGTTTTCTTTATCAACAACAATAAGTTTCTCAAACGCAGGGTTTGTAGATTTAAAAATTCCTTCTCTTAAAGGTTTTGTTGGTATTTGCTCGTTTACCAAATAATCTACTTTAACTAAACTATATGCTTCAATTAATTTTTCTAAGCTATCATCTTTACTTCCATCATTTACAATAATAACATCATAATTTGCGTAATGATTTGAAAGTAATGACCTAACATTTTCAATAATATTTAAACTTTCATTATACGCTGGCGCAATAATTGATATTGATGGAGAAATACTTGATGATAATATTTCTTTATAATTTACAAATCTATTTTTCTTTTGATATTCAAGTGTTTCAACAATTGAAAAGAATGCCAATACTATGTATGAAAGTATTACAGACACTGTATAAATAAAAAATAAATAATGAAAAATAAGCAGTATAATATTTATGGTACTTGTATCCATTTCTAATTATTTTTTATGAATTCAACTATTTTAACAAAATCTGATTCAGGAGGTGTTAGCTCTAAATTTTCAAATTTGGCTGCATTTAAAACTTTTAATAATTTTAAAGCTGAGTATTTAACTTCAAAATTTTCATGATAAATATGCTCTATAATAAACGGTTCGTCACTTGGTTCAATTAAATTTTCAAGTAATTTAAAAAACGCTATTTGCTCGTCTTTACTACTTTCATTAAAATTATTTTTGAAAACTTCTTTGGCTTCAATAACATGCAAATGACTTAGCACAGGAATTAGTTCTAATCTCACTTTTTCGTCTTTCTGAGATATTAACTCTATAAGTACATCTTTCATTCCAAATTGGTTGTAAATTTTAGCCAATTTTAAAGCGAAAATTACCACGTATTTGTTAGCTGACCTAAGCCACAATGAAATATCAGGTATTTGCTGATCTTCTAATTTTTGTAATTCTTCTAATAACTGAATTTGATCCCATTCAGATAATGGAGTTTGTAAATCATCTAAAAATTTAAGTCCATCAAAATGAAATAAGTTTACCAAATACAATTGTACTTCTTTACGTACTTCTCTTCTGGAATGATTTACATGTTTTACAACTTGGTCATGAGCATCTTTTACATGAAATAATGTAAGTTCTCTAATACCTCTTGCAATAATGTACCAATTTCTATTTTTTAATTTTGATAAAGCGTATTTTTTTAGTTTAGTTTGCGAATATAGGTCATGTATAGACTCAGCCATTTCGCCAGTAATTTCATTCCCAAGCTTTAAAAATGTTGCGACTATAATTTTTCTTTTAAAAGTATTCTTTATTCCTTTTTCCAGCTCATTAATTACTGATTGCCTTTCTAAACTTACACCATTCTCATCTGTTTCAGCATATAAGTAAGTTATTAGTAATAACTCGTAATCTTTTGTATACTTTTCGGTTATTTTTTCATTTTCTCTTAAATGAACCCTTAAAAATTTGAGATAAATTATTAATATTATGACCGCTAAAAACAACAAACAACTTACCATCCAAACAAGTTGAATTATAAGGGGTTCGCCGTTGTAATATTCTAAAAAATATTGAAACTTATTCATTTTTTGATTTTATAAGTTTTTTTAATTTAATAACCTTTTTACACGAATTACTAGTTCATTTGGGCTAAATGGTTTTCCCATAAAATCATTTGCGCCTAAATTAAATGCTTTCAATACCATTTCTTCTTGACCTGCAGCTGAAAACACAATAATGGGTACTTTTATATCTAATTCATTTCTAACATGACTAATCACCTCTAAACCACTAATGTAAGGCATCATTATATCTGTTAAAATTAAATCTGGATTATGCTCTTCAATTAATTCAATTGCTTGTTTACCATCTACAGCCATTAAAAGTTCATAGCCTTCTTTTTCAAGTCTAAATTTTAACAATAAAGAAAGTGTAGAATTATCTTCTGCTAAAACAATCTTTTTTTTATTCATTTTCCAATGATTTTAATTCGGTTATTAATTCTTTTTTAACAAGTTCAAATATCTCATTACATGAATTGATATGATCATTTATACCTTCTAATTGTTTCTCTTCTTTTAACTTGCTAGATAACAAATGCATGTTAGATTCTATTTTTGAAATTCCAAACATTCTAATGCTAGGTTTTATTTTATGTGTTGCTTCATATAGTAATTTCCAATTTTCATCTTTATAACCTCGTTCAACTACTTCAAAAAATTCATCAATATCTTTCATAAATGAATTAATAAGTAAAATTAGTAGTGAACTCTCATTTAGTGTTTCTTCTCTTAAGAATTTAAGATCTATATAATTTTGATTTTCATGTAGTACTGTATTAATTTCTTTTTCTTCCACTAAAGATTCTTGTACAATTCCTCCGTATTTTTTTAGTAATTTATATATTTCAGCTGGTTTAAATGGTTTAAAAATATAATCATCCATCCCTGCATCTATGGCTCTTTTAATATCTGTTTTAGATGTATAAGCCGTCATTGCAATAATTGGTATTTTTGAAACTTGCCTTGAAATATCGTTTTTAATAATTTTAGTTGCTTCATAACCATCCATAATAGGCATTTGAATGTCCATTAAAATTACATCGTATAATTTTTGTTGTGCTTTTTTTACACCTTCAATACCATTATTTGCAATATCTACCTTACAATCCCACCTTTCTAATCTCGTTTTTCCTAGTAATTGATTTGTTTTATTATCATCAACTAACAAAATATTTAATCCAAGTGGTTTATCTAATGAGACTTCTTCTTCAACTTCTTTTTTATTGATTTTATCTGAACTTTTAAAAGGTATTGTTATTGTAAACACACTTCCTTCTCCAAATTTACTTTCAACTTTAATTTTTCCATCCAATAGGTGAACTAATTTTTTAACAATAGTTAAACCAAGACCTGTACCTCCATAAATTCTTGAAGTATCACTTTTTGCTTGTGTAAATGCGCCAAATACTGTGTTTATTTTATTTGAAACTATTCCAATACCTGTGTCTTTAATTTCAAACATTACATTTGAAGTTATTGCTGTTTCTTCAACTTCTTTAACAGAAACTTCAACATAACCTTCATTTGTAAATTTTACGGCATTTCCTATTAAGTTTAATAATATTTGGCCAAGTCTATTTGGGTCTCCAATTACTTCTTTCGGCGTATTAGAATCTATATTAAGTTTTAATTCTATTTTTTTCTCACTTGCTTTTATTTTCATTAACCTAACAACTTCGTCAAGGTTTTTATGTAAATCAAATGAGATTTCTTCAATTTCAAATTTGTTAGAATCTAGTTTAGAAAGGTCAAGTACATTATTAATTAAGGAAAGTAAAATTTCTCCTGAATTTTTCATGGTTTCCAAATGCAATTTTTGTTCTGAAGTTAATCGCGTTTCTAACAACAAATCTGTAAAACCAATAACTGCGTTAAGTGGTGTTCTAATTTCATGGCTCATATTTGCCAAAAATTCGTTTTTAACTTTTAACGATTCTTCTGCTGATTCTTTTGCCTTTTTTAATTCAATATCAGTTAAAATTCTACTTGTTATATCTCTTCCTACAGATATATACGTGTCATTTTCACCTTTTGAAACCTGCCACTCTATCCATTTATAATCTCCGTTTTTGGTTTTAATTTTTCTTTTTGAAATATCTGTGTATCCTTTTTCATTAAAAAAAACGAATTTGGTAACTGCGCTTTTAACTCTTGCCGCCTCATATTCATCTTCAAAAGTTGCGTCCCACCATTTACTTCCCATGACTTCACTTATAGGGTATCCTAGCATTTTTTCAACTGAAGGAGATGCAAAAATTAAGTCACCTTCCTTGTTGCTTACGAGCACCATGGAATCCATGAATTTTAAAACGGTATCAGATTGTATCTTTTTTTCTTCTGTTTTTTTCCAGTCATCAACATCAACACCTACAGATACAAACGTATTATTTGCAGTTAAAGAATCTCTCCATTCAATCCACTTAGAACTACCATCTTCACATTTTAATTTTCGTTCATAAGGCTTGGTATTAATTTTTGTTTTACCAGATGCTAACTCGCAAACTTTATCTTTAAATAATGTACCTTCTTCTTTAGATAAAAATGTTAAATCCCACCATTCGTCTCCTAAAAGACTTCTTGTTTTGTGGCCAATAATGGTTTCTGTAGCTGGTGAAATGTAGGTTACATTTCCTTGTTTATCACATGAAACAACTATTAAATTTACTTCATTTAATAATAACTCTGAAAGTTTAAAATTATCGTTCTCTTTATCTTCTTTCACTTGTAAGCCTTATTTAGTATTCGTTTTCTTTTCATTTTTCCTTTATAAACTCTTTATAAAAGCGTATAGTTAAACAACCCCTAAAATTTAAAAAATGAAAATTGTAATTAAAAATGATTTTAAGGGGTTACATCATTTTTTATTACAACTGCAGTGTTTATAATAAGCGTTTTTTATTGATTTACAACTTATATTTTTTTAACTAAAACTTGTTGCTATTAATAAAATATACTTGTTACAAATGTAAATATAATTAATTTATTGATTCTTCTATAAAATTGAAAGGTATGAATGTTGATATTTTTTAATAAAAAAGGTTTTAAAACAACAAAAGCCACTTAAATAAGTGACTTCTGTATTAATTAAATTATGTTATTATTACTTACATACGCTCAAAAACTAAATTGCTTTCTTCGGCACCTGAATCGTCTAGATTATTAACTTCAACTCTAGTTGTTGTTATGTCAACTACTAACCAGTCTTCATTAAATTCATCAAAAGGAATTACTTCTCCAAAATCTAATTCTAATTTTAATGTTCCACTATCATTAACAACAGTCCATGTTCCATTAACTATATCATCTCCTTTGGTAGCTGTTACTACAAATTCTGTTTTAAAATCTAATACAAAATCATTATAATTACCTGTGTAATCTTCTCCATTGTCATTATAATTAGCAACAATCCATAAACCTTCTTTTAAAATATCTACAAGTTCATTTGTGTCTTCATTACACGTTTTTTCAAATTCAAGTCTATTATCCCCAATTCTTAAATCAATTTCATTATCATCTTCAATTTCATATAGTACCCAATCAAAAGAGAAGTCTGGTAGATTTTCAAAATTCAATTTTACTAGTACAGTTCCATTGTCTGTAGTATCTATTACCCAAGTTCCTACAATTTCATTTCCGTTAGTTAAAGCAACTACAGTTCCGTTTTCTAAAAATGTAAACGTAAAGTCTGTATATTGTTCTGTGTTTTCAATGTCGTCAATAATTAATTTATCAACTGTCCAACTACATGTAGTTAATAAATTGGTTATTTGATCGTCTGTACAATCAACACAATCATCATCATCGTAATCATTATCATCATCTTCGTCACACATTCCATCAGCTTCATCAATTGCATTTTCTAATTCATCCATATTATTAATGGTTTGATGAGTTCCATCATAAAGTTCTAGGGTAATTGGAAAATTTATTTGAGCGACATGGTTGTCTTCAATTTCATCAATAAATTTATAAAATTCTTCATCATTAGAAATTGTAATGGTTTCAGTTAATTGGTTTTCTGAATCAAAAATTGATATTGTTATTGGATAAACAAAATCAATACATTCAATATCATCATCTTCTTCATTTTCACCTTCACATTCACTAATAAAATTCTCTAATTCATTGAAATTAGCTATTGAAATTTCAGTAAAATCGCTTAAAATTATTACAATTGGAAATACAATATCTAAGTTATCAATATCATCATCAAATTCATCAAAAATTGCTTCAATAACTTCAAAGTCTTCTTCTGAATCTATAATAATTTCTAATCCATTAACTTGAACCGTAACTGGAAGCTGAACACTTAAACAACTTGCATTGTCTATAATATTATCTTTTGAACCATCTTTTGTAGCAGTTTTTTGTACTAAAGTTGCTACCGCTGTATTTGGTTGTATCACTTCATTTTCTGAAGGTTGAATAACCTCAGCTATTTCTTCTTGACAAGAAATAAACACTGTTAAAAATAAGCTTACTAATAATAATGTAATTTTAGATTTCATGATTTTAAATTTTATGGGGTTTATAAATACAACCGTTTCCTTTAAGTATACCCTACTTCATTCTTAAAAAAAAATTATATTTACAGAATATTTATCAAGATAAATCTACTTAAAATTAATGGATAAAAACAACCCTGGATATTGTGATGAGAAAACTTTTAGTGATTTTTTTCTAAACCATTCTAAATTACTTCATAATTTTATATACTATAAATGTGGAAATTTTGATATGGCTAGTGATCTTGTTCAAGATTCATTTTTAAAATTTTGGACTAATTGTAGTAAAGTAATTCCCGGAAAAGCAAAATCGTTTTTATTTACTATTGCTAATAATTTATTTTTAAATGAATTTTCTAAAAGTAAGGTAGTTTTAAACTTTAAGAGCACCTTACCTAAAGATGTTACCAATGAATCTCCAGAATTTTTATTAGAAGAAAAGGAATTTGACGCAAAATTACAAAATGCAATTGGTAACTTAACTGAAGCTCAACGAATCGCTTTTTTAATGAATAGAATTGATGGGAAAAAATATAGGGAAATAGCTGAAATTTTAAACATTTCAGTTAAAGCAGTAGAAAAAAGAATTCATAACGCATTGGTAAGCCTTAGAAAAGAGATTGAAAATATTTAATTTAAAGTAGGGTAAACCTAACTTGATTTGTTATAACTATATGGAACAAAATTATTTTTTAGCCAAATGGCTTAATGGAGAGATACATGAAGAAGAGCTTTTGAAACACATAAGCGAAGATGAGTTGCGCTCGTACAAAAAAATAATTTCAGCATCTAATAGGCTTGAAGCACCAGAATATAATGCAGAAGAAGCATTTACTAAATTAAAAAGCATTCAAAAAAAATCTAACGTTAGAAAACTCCAATTTATCCGTCAGTTTTATAAAGTTGCAGCAGTTTTAACGTTATTTTTTGCTTCCTATTATTTTATATCAGATACTAATACAACATACACTACTAATTTAGCCGAAAAAACAACTTTTGAATTACCTGACCATTCTAATGTAAATTTAAATGCTGAATCTGAAATAAAATTTAACCCTAAAAATTGGAAAAACAATAGAGAATTAAATTTAAAGGGTGAAGCTTATTTTAAAGTTGAAAAAGGATCAAAATTTACTGTACAAACTAATTTAGGTAAAGTTCAAGTTTTAGGAACTCAGTTTAACGTAGCTGTTAGAGATCACTATTTTGAAGTAAATTGTTATGAAGGTTTGGTAAGTGTAACTTATAATAATGAGGTTATTAAAATACCTGCTGGCAGTCGTTTTAAAATGCTAAATTCTAATACTGAATTTACAAATGAACATGTAGAAATTAATCCTTCATGGATTAAAAATAATAGCAATTTTAAAAGTATGCCTTATAAATTTGTTATAAAAGAGTTAGAAAGACAATTTAATGTAAGTATTAAATATGATACCAAACATGAAAACACGCTTTTTACTGGAAGTTTTACACACACAAATTTAGAACTAGCATTGCAGGCAATTAGCATACCGCTTAATTTAAAATTTACTATATTTAGTGATAAACAAGTGCGTTTACAGTAACAGCAATGGTGGTAAAAAAACTAAAGCCTTTTTTAATAATAATTTGCTTTCTTTATTCTATTTTAAATTATTCTCAAAATTTAGATGAAGAAATAAAACCTCTTTCTGAAATATTATTAGCAGCTGAAAAACAGTATAAAGTTAGCTTTACGTTTGCAAATAAAATAATTTCAGTAATTAATATTATACCATACAACAATAGTTTTACACTAAAGGAAACCATACAATATTTAAAAAATAACACTCCGTTAACTTTTACTTTTTTAACATCAAACAACATATTAATTAATAAAGAAGTAAAAAATTATTCTATTTGTGGTTATTTAAGTGATATTAACACACAAAAAAGTGTTGAAAACGCCCATATTAAAGTGTTTAACAAGGCTATAAACACTGTTTCTAACACTACAGGTTATTTTAATATTGATAAAATTAACGAAAACCAAGTTATAGAAATAAGCCATGTTTCGTATCCAACTATTTACTTAAACTCTACAGATTTTTTACTAAATGATAATTGTTTAACAATCTCACTTTCTCAAAAAATTGAAAAATTAGAAGAAGTTATTTTAACCAATTATTTAACAACTGGTATTACTATAAAAACAGATAATACAATTACAATTGACGTTTTAAATTCTGGAATTTTGCCAGGTTTAATTGAACCTGATATTTTACAAAAAATACAAGCAATACCAGGTATTAGTAGTATTAATGAAACCATTTCTAATATAAATATTAGAGGCGGCTCTAACGATCAAAATTTATTACTTTGGGACGGAATAAGAATGTATCATTCTGGTCATTTTTTTGGGTTAATATCAGCTTTCAACCCTTATTTAACAGATAAAGTAACACTTATAAAAAATGGTACCAACTCACAGTATAATGATGCGGTTTCTGGAACTATAAATATTGAAACAATTAATGAAATTACTGAAGAAATTAAAGGCGGTGGTGGTTTTAATTTATTAAATGTTGACGCATATGCACAAATACCTATTTCAAAAAAGGTTGGATTTCAATTTTCAGGAAGACGCTCAGTTACCGATTTTATTGATACGCCAACTTTTGATCAATATTATAAAAAAACGTTTCAAGACTCCAAAATTACTTCTTCAACTTTAACTGAAAATATTGAAACAAACTCAACGTTTGATTTTTCAGATTTTAGCTTTAAACTATTATATGATTTCAATAAAAATCATAAATTAAGAGTTAGTTATTTAAATGTTGCAAATAATTTTCACTTTAATGAAGCTATTGAATCTATTGAAATTTCGGAATCTAAAACAAGTGAGTTAGAACAAAGTAATGTAGCTGTTGGACTGCAAATTACTAATAGATGGAGTTCAAAATTTAAAACTTTTTTTCAAACGTATTACACAAAGTACAATGTACATGCTGAAAATTTTTCGCTATTAAATGAGCAACGTTTAATACAAGTAAATGAAGTATTAGAAACTGGCTTAAAATTTAATAGTTATTATCAAATTCATAAAAATATTGAGGTTTTAAACGGCTACCACTTTTACGAATTAGGAATTACAAATAAAGAAGATGTAAACTTACCTTTATTTATTAGAACTATTAAAAATGTGATTAGAAACCATTCATTCTACAGCAATGTTAATTTTACTTCAAACAATTCAAAAACTTTTATAAATACGGGTGTTAGACTTAATTATGTTGAAAAATTTAAAATTTTTATTGTTGAACCTAGAATACAGGCGTTACATAAAATAAACTCAAACATATCCGTTAAAATTGCGGGTGAGTTTAAAAGTCAGAATGCAACCCAAATTATTGATTTACAAGAAGATTTTTTAGGTGTTGAAAAACGAAGATGGACGTTGGCTGATAATAGTTCTATTCCAATTATAAAAAGTAAGCAAGCTTCTATTGGTATTAATTACAAAAAAAATAATTTTTTTATTGATTTAGAAGGTTTTTACAAAATTGTAAATGGTATTACAACGGCTAATCAAGGGTTTCAAAATCAAAATCAGTTTATAAAAACCTCTGGAAATTATACGGTTAAAGGAATTGAATTTTTAGTGAACAAAAAAACCGAATCTTTTAGTACATGGCTAAGTTATGCATACAATAAAAATGAATATGAATTTAACGAGTTAACACCCTCTATTTTTCCAAATAACTTAGATATTAGGCATAGCATCTCTTTTGGAAACACATATACTTATAAAAAGTTTGATATTGCTTTAGGTTTAAATTGGAGAACAGGAAAACCACACACAACACCCATAAATAATAATGCCGTTACAACTAATAGTTTAGGAAGTTCAATTAATTACAACACGCCAAACAGCGAACAATTATCTGATTATTTTAGAGCTGATTTTTCTTCAACTTACAAGTTTAAGTTCAATAGTAAAATAAATGGAATGGCTGGTATATCTATATTAAATATACTTAATACTGAAAACATATTAAACACTTACTACAAGGTGAATTCAGAAAGTTTAATTGATGAAGTAAACAACACTTCTATAGGAATAACTCCAAACTTAACTTTTAGAGTTTCGTTTTAAAAAGTAATTAAATTTAGATTGAATATTTATTAAAAATCTCCTTTCTAGTTGGACAATTACATATAAATGAATTTCCAAAAGACATTTTATAAGCACAATATGATTTAGATACATTCTGTACAAAATGAATTTTTCCATTAATGCAACTTTCTACCTTGCAACAAACAACTCCATCACTTTTTAAACAAGCAAAGTCCTTTTCGCAATTAGTGGTGCTTTCAATTATTTCTTTTGATATATCCATAACTATCATTTAAGGAAATAAAACAACTTTAACTTTCTCAAATATAACCAATTATAATTGATATAACTATTTACCAATCATTAATTAAATTTTATTCTGTTAATTTTCTTAATTTAATTTTAGATAACTTCTATTCTACCGTTTTAAACTACGAATGAAGTTTATATTAAAAAAGAGAGCTTTTTATGGCCCCCTTTTTTACTACTAACTAAAAAAATCAAAAACTCATTACTTATAGATAAGCAATGAATAAGTTCTGTAAATTTAGAGTGAAATTTCAATAAAATGTATGATAAATATCATTAAAGTGAAAATAAATTTTCTACTTGTTTGGCCTTATAAATTAAGAACTTTTAACTTAAAAAAAATTATAATTATAAGCATTAATTAAATTAATTCCATCAATAAGTTTGTGTAGAATTTAATTTTTAGATGTTTTCAAAAAGTTTTACTATTTCATCTTCAGTAAAAAAGGTACTTCTTCCAACAGCGTTACTTGCTAAGCTGTTTTGTCTAATCATCAACATTTTTTTTCCGTTAACTTTCTTAAATTCAAACTTTACAATAGTGTCAACGTTAGTTTGTACAATGACTTGATGATCCTTATGGTGATTAAAACCATCCATAACAATAGTGTACATAGTATCTATGTTAGGAAAATTGAACGATTTTTCAGTATAAAATGCTTCAGAATTCACATCTGAATAAACAAAAGAGAATAAATTTTTAGTTTTATAAAGTTTTATTGAATGATTCCCATTTTTAGCACTTCCTATTTCTTGACCAAGAATAGTTGATGAAATTAAAAAAAAGAAGATAAAAAATTTAATATGCATGAAACTTTATTGTAAATAATGTTGGTGATATTTAATAGTATTAAAGCTAAAAAGTATATTTCTGCTTTAATAAAATCAATATTAAATTAATTTTAATATATAAATCCCTTAAGAATCAATGAAAAAAACTGCAAGGATAGCAAATTTACTAAAACAAAAAAGACCTACAATATTATTGTAGATCTTTTTTTCAATTTTAGAAGCTCCCCCTCTTGGACTCGAACCAAGGACCCTCTGATTAACAGTCAGATGCTCTAACCAACTGAGCTAAGGAGGAATTTATTCTCTTTTGCGAGTGCAAATATACAAGGTTTTAAACTTTTTGCAAGATTTTTTCAAAAAAAAACATTCTTTTTTAGCTTTTTTTTTTTGAACTTGAGTAACTGCTTGAAAATTAAACATTCATAACTTAGTAAATATTGTTGTTTTTTATAAACTTCTCATTATTTACTTCAAAAAAAGCAGTAAAAAAACTACATATCTACTATAACTCAACTATTCTTATTAAAAATACAATAATTACAATTTAGCAATAATAAAAATGGTGGTTTTAGTAAAAATTGTAATTTAGCCGCAACTAAACAAAATCAAAGACTATTATTAATAAATATGGATAAATTTTCATTTTTAAATACTGTGCATACAGGTTATATTGCCGATTTATATGACCAGTATTTAATAAATCCTGACACTTTAGAACCCAGTTGGAAAAGTTTTTTTCAAGGCTACGATTTTGCCAATGAAAAATATTCACTTACTGATGAAGATGTTGAATTTGAAGTACCTGAAAATGTACTAAAAGAATTTAAAGTACTAGACTTAATTAATGGGTATAGAACAAGAGGGCATTTATTTACCAAAACAAATCCTGTTAGAGAACGCCGACAATATACACCTACATTAGGTATTGAAAACTTTGGATTATCTAAAAAAGATTTAGACTCTGTTTTTGATGCTGGAGATATTATTGGAACTGGAAAAGCTTCACTACGCGAAATTATAAAACATTTAGAAACAATTTATTGTTATTCTATTGGTGTTGAGTATATGTATATTCGAAATCCTGAAGAAATTAAATGGATTCAAAAACAACTAAACAGAAATTCAAATCACCCTAATTACCCGGCCGATTCAAAAAAATATATTTTAAAAAAATTAACACAAGCTGTAACTTTTGAGAATTTTTTACAAACCAAATATGTTGGTCAAAAAAGATTTTCTTTAGAAGGTGGCGAAACGTTAATTCCTGCAATTAGTGCAGTAATTAGAAACGCCGCTGAAATTTACGATGTTGATGAGTTTGTTTTAGGAATGGCGCATAGAGGTCGTTTAAATACATTAACTAATATCTTTAGAAAACCTGTACGCGATTTATTTAGCGAATTTGAAGGGAAGGATTTTGAAGAAAAAGATTTTGATGGTGATGTAAAATATCATTTAGGATTAACCACCACTAAAACATTAAAAAACAATAAGGAATTAAAAATGAATTTAGTTCCAAATCCTTCACATTTAGAAACCGTTGGCCCAATTGTTGAAGGAATTGCGCGTGCCAAAATTGACAAAACTTACAATGGAGATAATTCAAAATTACTTCCAATAATTGTTCATGGAGATGCGGCAATCGCTGGCCAAGGCTTGGTATATGAAGTAACTCAAATGAGTAAATTAAACGGTTATACAAC
>Ga0209345_10002475_pt1 | contig 20338 bp, 13 predicted proteins | sample Cruoilmetagenom7_FD_187294 | JGI IMG/M metagenome (GOLD analysis project Ga0209345, IMG submission 187294) | Oil polluted marine microbial communities from Coal Oil Point, Santa Barbara, California, USA - Sample 7 (SPAdes) (version 2) | ecosystem: Environmental > Aquatic > Marine > Oil seeps ... | reverse complement strand
GCTACATATTGCATTAAAAACCAACCAAGTATCTTTGCAGGATTATTTATTTTTATTATACATTCATATCAAATCAAAAATCAATTTGATTTTTTAATCCACAATAACTACATTAAATAAAAAAAATATTAAATAACTATTGACTATTAAAACAAGATAGTTTAGAGATATAAAAAAATATATTATAAGGGAATAAATAATAAATGAGACAAATTGCAACCATTCTAAATCTTACTCTTATTAGCCTCGCAGTAGGAACAATCAACTACTGCGAGGATGATGATGGCTATGGATAATGGTGTAATTATATAAGTTTTTTATATCTATAAAAGTTAAAACCGTTATTAGCCATTGAAAAAGCTGATAACGGTTTTTTTTTTTACTTTTATAAAGGAAAAAAATGAAATCAATTGAAATTATAGTAGAAAAGGAATGTATTAATGCCGCAGGATACACATTTTATTATGTCCTGCGGCCAATGCTCACTCACAAAGGTTTTAGCATTTTATTACTACAACTCGACAGGCTGTCTATGAGCCATATTTTTCAATTTTATAAAAAGGCATAAAAAACCATGAGTGATAAAGTATATATTTTTGACACAACTTTAAGAGATGGAGAGCAATCACCTGGCGCAAGCATGAATACTGCTGAAAAAATGCGACTTGCAACACAACTGGAAAAACTGGGAGTCGATGTTCTTGAAGCTGGTTTTCCTGCATCATCAGAAGGAGATTTCAAGGCAGTTTCTGCCATATCTAAAAAAATGGAAAGAGTCGAAGTTGCCGCACTTGCTCGTACATCCAAAGAAGATATTGATCTGGCATGGGCCGCACTTCGCCATGCAGTAAAGCCAAGAATTCATACCTTTATAGCGACCTCTGATATTCATATGAAATACAAACTAAATATGTCAAGAGATGACGTTATCAGAGCTTCTGTTGAAGCAGTGAAGCATGCAAAATCCTTTACAGATACTGTTGAATTTTCTTCTGAAGATGGTTCCAGAAGTGACCGTGATTTTTTGTGCAAACTTTTTGAGGCTGTTATTGAAGCTGGAGCAACAACAATAAACTTTCCTGATACTGTTGGATATGCCATGCCAGATGAATTTTATGGCCTGGTTAAATACATCAGGCAGCATACAACAAATATTCATCAGGTAATTTTTAGTATCCACTGTCACAATGATCTGGGTCTTGCAACAGCAAATACCCTTGCTGCAATAAATGCCGGAGCAAGACAGGCAGAAGTCACGATAAACGGAATTGGTGAAAGGGCTGGTAACACTTCCCTTGAAGAAGTTGTAATGGCGCTGCATACACGGCCTAATTTTTTTTCAGCTGCAACTGATATTAAAACTGAACATATCCATCAAACAAGCCGATTAGTCACGATGATAACAGGAATCTTGGTACAACCAAACAAAGCTGTTGTAGGTGCTAATGCTTTTGCTCATGAAGCAGGTATTCATCAAGACGGCGTATTAAAAAATCCCATGACCTATGAGATAATGAAACCTGAAACAGTCGGCCTTACAAGCAACAAGCTTGTGCTTGGTAAACATTCGGGAAAACATGCACTTTTGTCCCATTTAAACGAAATGGGATATGATCTTAGCAAGGAAGAATTAAAACTTGTCTTTACCCAATTCAAAGCTCTTGCAGACAAGAAAAAAACTGTATCAGATGAAGATCTTGAGGCCCTTGTTACAGAAAGAATCCTGCGCACTACAGATATTTTCTGCCTTGAATATCTTCACATTACAAGCGGTACAACAGTCTTACCTATGGCCAGTATTAAACTGACTATTAATGGAAGATCTATGCAAGGGGCTGGTTATGGAAATGGTCCTATTGATGCAGCATTTAACACCATTGCAAAACTGACAAACACCTCATCTGAACTATTAAGATTTTCAATAAGTGCTCTCACAGACGGCACAGATGCTCAGGGTGAAGTAACTGTACGCTTAAGAGAAAATGGCCTTATGGCTCTTGGAAGAGGTTCGGATTCTGACATAATTACAGCCAGCGCCAAATCATATATAAATGGTCTAAACAGACTTGAATATTTAAAACTGTATCCTGTTTTAACATCAGATGTTGTATAAACAAAATTAACCCTACAACGAATTTATATTTTCAACTTGAATACTTTCGTTGCAGGGACAATTTATTGTGTTTTTACATTTCAAGTTATTTCAAAACAGTTTAACTACAATCTTAAATCCTTTACTCTTCAATTACTTCAAGCAACACATTATTAAAAGATTTTGGATGTATAAAACCGAATTTATGGCCATCATAGGTATTTGGAGTCTTATCAATCACTTTTATTCCCTTTTCTTCAAAATCTTTCCACTGCTTTTCTATATCATCTGTACTTAAGGCAATGTGGTGCAAACCTTCTCCCCTGGCAGCAATAAACTTACCAATTACACCGTCATCTTTTGTTGGTGACATAAGTTCAAAGTCAACATCGCCAATACGACACATGGCAAACTTCATCCCATAAGAATCAAATGTTGTAACCTCTCCGGCTTTGGCTCCTAGTACTTCTGTAAAAAGTTTAATGCTCTTTTCAAGATCTTTAACTGCTATTCCAACTTCAATAACTTTTCCTATAGCCATGCCTGTCTCCTCCTGATGATGTAGCTTTTATTTACTTTGTTGTAAAAACTTTCAAATGTGAATTTCAAAAATCTATATTTTTTATCCTTTTTTTTATCACGCCCGAACTAAATCATAGTCATTCCACCGCTGACACTCCAATGCTGGCCTGTTATATAATCAGCTTCTTCAGAGCATAAATACATCAGCATATTGGCTATTTCTTCCGGCTGAGCCAATCTTCTTTTAGGAACCCCTTTTATCATCCTGTCAATAATTTTTCCCAAACCCTGCGTTGCCGGAGTATCTACTGTACCTGGAGCAACACAGTTCACATTGATTCCATAACGGGCTAACTCGCCTGCAATAGTTCTTGAAAAACCTGCAATAGCTGCCTTGTTGCCTGAATAAACAGCCTGTCTTGGTGTGCTTATCTTGGATGCATCAGATGTTACGCTTGCAATCTTTCCCCAATTTTGTTTTATCATATGGGGAATAACTGCATGGCAACAGTTGAGAACTCCCAGCCAATCCACTGCTATTTCTATATCCCACTCCTTAGGATCTGATTCGTGAAAATGGTTAAATGCCATTCCAATATATGCTGCATTGTTAATTAATATATCAACTTTTCCATACTCTTCTACTACTTTGTTAACCATATTCAGCACTTCTTCTCTGATAGCAACATCTGTCTTTATTGCCATAGCCCTGCCACCATCGCTTATTATTTCTTGAGCAACTTTATCCCCTGCTTCCTGCCTAAGTTCAGCAATAATAGATACTGCCCCTTCTTTAGCAAACAGATGACCTGTAGCCCTGCCTATTCCAGAACCTGCTCCTGTTACGATAACGACCTTGTCTTTAAATCTCATTGTTACCTCCTTTTAGTTCTCGACAGGCTGCTTGCGGAATGAAACAATTTTCATTCCGCAAGCAGCCTGTCGATTTTAGATTTGGTACAACTATCTCACGTGACAGATTGTAAATGAATTATAGTTTGTATTTTTTTTTACTCCTGGTCAAGTGTCATTTTTAAGCAGTTTTATGCCAATTACTTTTTTTTATTTTAAAACAATTTATTTTTGAATTAAAACAAATAGCTGTTTTAATTATTTGATTTTTCAGCCTGCCTGTAAATTTATTGAAAAAATATCAAAAAATGCTATACTTTTATTAACAAAGTCAGCATAAAACTTTTCCGTACATTTCCTTGGTTTTACTTTTAAAAATTATAGTTTTTTAAGTCATAGACTTAAACCTATCCAAAATATTAATCCAAATTTATTAAAAGATATTATATGAGCATAACAGATAATTTGAGCCCAAATAAAACATATTTAAAACTTGTTAAAAATATAGAATCAGTAATGCGGGGACAATCAGATGCTATAAGAAAAATGTTAGCAGGTTTTGTGAGCAGCGGACATGTTCTTCTTGAAGATTATCCCGGAACAGGCAAAACCACAATGGCAAAAGCTCTGGCTCTTTCCATTGATGCTGATTTCAAACGCATTCAGTTTACACCGGATCTTTTGCCGTCAGATATACTGGGAGTTTCAATATATAATCCAGAAGACAAAAAATTTCATTTCCATAAAGGGCCAATTTTTACCAATATTCTTTTAGTTGATGAAATCAACAGAGCGTCACCAAGAACTCAGTCTGCTCTCCTTGAAGCAATGGCAGAAAACCAGGTTAGTATTGATGGAAAGGTAAATAAACTAAAGGATTTTTTTTTTGTTATTGCTACACAAAATCCTGTTGAATCTCGTGGAACATATCCACTTCCTGAAGCTCAAATGGATCGTTTTGCCCTTAAATTCAGTCTGGGATATGTTTTGCCGGAACAAGAAGTAGAAATTTTAGCAGACCAGGGAAAAGAGCACCCTTTAAATAGTATGTCACCTTGCATATCAACAAAAGATGTTCTTGCACTGTCTGAAAAAATGAAAGATATCCGTATCAGCAAAGAGATAATGCGATATATGGTGGATTTAGTAAATGCAACAAGATCGTATTCAGGTATTGTTTTAGGTGCAGGCCCCAGAGCATCATTATCTCTTATGAAAACAGCTAAAGCCCTGGCTCTATTTGATGGATATGAATTTGTAACACCTGAACATATCCAAGAAATAACCGTTGCAGTTATAGCACATAGAATGGTTATGGATCCACAAGCTCGTTTTTCAGGTCAGACCACTGAAAATATTGTTGATGATATTTTAAAAACCATCCCTTCTCCTGTATAAATAAATAAAAATTCAAATTGTTTCTGCAGCACAATGTTTTATCCTATATCATCATTTCTCACATTAAAGGCTTTTTCATGATCATTATCAAAAAAATTATGTATTTTAGCTTCAGTTTTTTTTATATCGCAGCTAAATGGATAAAAATAAGGTTTACAAAAGTCGGACTCCTTGCTGTTGCAGGGCTTCTTGCTTCTGCAATAATTGGAATTGACACAAAAAAAACAGTTGCTTATCAAGCATTTACATTTCTTTTGGCTTTGATTTGCATATCAATAGCATTTGGTATGATTTCTCGTATTCGTTGCATTGCATCAAGAAAACTTCCGCGATTCGGGACAGCAGATCATAAGTTAGATTACAGCATTACAATTTGCAATAAAACTGCAAAAAGCCAAAAATTTTTATATATTATTGATAATCCTGAAAATTTTTTACCTACATTTAAAGAATTTTTGCAAATGCCGAAAATTGACAACAACTCACATAATTTTTTTGACAGGATTGTAGGATACCACAGGTGGAAGCAGTTGGTTTCACATAAAAAAAAAGCAAAAGTAAAAAAGCAGATAGTTCCTGTGATCTTACCGGATAGTAAAAGCACTATGCGTGTAAGTATTATACCTCTTAAGCGGGGACATTTAAAATTAAAAGGTTTTTCAATTACTCGATCTGATCCTTTTGGATTATTCAACTCCTTCAAAACTATTTCTTTTGCTCAATCCATTCTTATTTTGCCAAAACTATATAAAATACCTTATATTGATCTTTTAGGAACAAGAAAATACCAACCTGGCGGGGTTGCTCTTTCTTCTTCTGTTGGAGAGTCAGAAGAATTTTTATCCTTGAGGGATTATCGACCAGAAGATCCATTACGCCGAATACACTGGAAAAGCTGGGCAAAAACAGGCAAACCTATTGTAAAAGAGTATCAGGAAAAATTTTTTGTCCGACACGCCCTTATACTGGATACATTTCAAAAATCAGAACACAGTATAATATTTGAAGAAGCTGTTTCTGTTGCAGCATCTTTTGTGCTATCTGTTCAATCAACAGAAGCGCTTCTTGATTTTATGTTTGTAGGACCTAAGGCTTATTGCTTTACTTCAGGCAGAGGTGTTGGCACTGCATCTAATATAATAAAAATTCTTGCATGCGTTAAACCATGCATAAATAAGCCTTTTAGTGAACTCCACCCTGTTGTGGATGAACGCTCTTCTCTTATAAGCAGCTGCATGTGCATACTTTTAACTATTGATGATGATAGAATAAAATTAATCACCATGCTGCAATCACTTCAAATCCATGTAATGGTTTTTATAATTACAGATCAAAATACCAATATACCAAAAAATAATATGGAAAAGCTTAAAGGTAAAGTAGATACTTTGCATATACTAAAAACAGGAAAAATTGAACAAGGGTTGACAAAAATATGAAAACATTGCCGTTTCTTCTTGGCACATCTATTATATTTTGGGGATGGCAGGTTCAAATTTTATTTCTTGCATCCATAATGGCCATTGTCGTCGAAGGTTCATCTATAATTTTATCCAGGCTTACTTTTTCACATTCAGATATTCATCGAATATCTGATGTTTCTGCTATTGTATTTCTGATAATGTCAATCTATTTTTTCATACTAAAAGGATCAACCCATACCATATTTACAATGCTTCAGTGGATGCCTGTAATTTTTTTCCCCCTTCTTATTACCCAAATTTACAGCACAAAAAAAAAGATGAAAATTGATGCTCTCTTCTGGATGCTTAGAAACAAAAACAGTGAAGAAAAATCAAAATCCATTGATCTTGCATATCCTTATTTTGTAGTGTGCATATTAAGTGCAAGTATTGCCAATATTAGAACAGGTGGGTTTTATGCGGGGCTGCTTTGCTTATCTGGCTGGGCATTATTTTCTGTGCGATCCAAAAGGTATTCAGTATTGACATGGAGCATACTGCTTATAGTAGCAGGATTTTCAGGTCATGCAGGACATATAGGACTTAATAATCTTCAGGCTGAGCTTGAAAAAAAGGTTTTAAACTTTTACTCAGATCATATGAGCAACAGGATAGATCCTCATAAGTCAGTTACAGCAATAGGCAAAATAGGCACCCTAAAGCTTTCTGACAGGATATTATTTAGAGTAAATACAGACAAAAAAAACAGTAGATCAATTTATTTATCAGAAGCATATTACAACATGTTCAACTCATTTATGTGGTTTGCTATTGATTCTGATTTTAAAGAAGTTAATCCAAAAGCTGATAAAACAACATGGATACTTAAACCCTTTAAAGAAAAGGGCAGGTCAATCCAGATCTCATCTTATCTTGAGGATGGCAAAGGCATGTTGAAACTGCCATCAGGTTCCTTTAAAATTACAAATTTACCTGTAAAGGTTCTGGAAAAAAACAAGTTGGGAGCTTATAGAGTACACGCAGGCCCTGAATTTGTGATGTATGAAGTGCATCATGATCCTGACCTGCAACTTAAAAAGCCTCCAAATAATATGGATTTAGCTGTTCCTGAAAAAAATAAACCTGTGCTGACAAAAATAGTAAAGACTCTTGAACTTTCTTCAAAATCTTGTCCGAATATTGTTAATAGTATTTCTGATTTTTTTATGAACAATTTCAATTATAGTCTAATTTTAAATAACAAAAACCTATCTGATCCTTTAGAAAATTTTTTAATCAGCTCGCGGTCTGGTCATTGTGAATATTTTGCAACAGCTACTGTACTGCTTCTTCGATCTGCTGGTATTCCTGCCCGCTATGTAACAGGATATCTGGCACACAGGTTCAGCAGGTTTGATAAACAGCTTATAGTACGCGAAAAAGACGCTCATGCCTGGGTAACATATTTTATAAACGGCACCTGGCATAATTTCGACACAACACCATCTTCATGGCTTGGATTTGATGAAAAAAAACTATCCATATGGAGATCATTTTATGATATGTTATCCTACTGCAAATTTAGTTTTTCAAAATGGCGTTGGAACAACAAGAATAATAAAGACGTAACGGATCGTATTTTATTGGTTTTTGTACCACTAATTTTATTTGCAGTATGGAAATTATATTCAAAAAATAAGGTAAAACGGCTTCAAAAACAGCAAAACAAAAAAACAAAATCCATTCTAAGGCAAGGTACTGATTCAAAATTTTATTTAATTGAAAAAAGACTTATAAAGCTTGGATACACTCGCTATTATTGGGAGCCACTCATATGCTGGATCAAACGAATTGAAAATCGGATTGAAAAAAAAAAATTGGGGGGGGAGAAAACAGCATCTGTTTCAACAGCTTCCCTGCAGAATATTTTAGCTGCACATTACAAATACAGATTTGATCCTAAAAGCATAACAACAGATGAAAAAAAGCAATTAAACTCAAAAGTAAGTTCATGGCTTAAACAGCACAATAAAAAAGCTCCCTGGCTAAAATCACCAACCACGCCTGTAGGACGTGGTTAAACAAAGCCATTGTATGCAGCATTGTTTTAATAAAAAGGGCTGATTTATTATTTTTTCAACTCAAATTTTACTTATCTGCCTTGTTTTGGTTTCTGATATACTTTCCTAAAATCCGGAAATGATGAAGCAGAATTTTGGCTTGATCCAGAGATTGAGTTGGCAAAAAATTATCGTTTATTACCATTACATTTAAAACAAATATGTCATGTTTTATCTGATACATAATAATGGATGCAAAAAATATTTAAATCTGCAGATGTTATTGATCCTGATTATGGGAAAAAAGTTAAAAAGCTTTAGTAGCTTCCTTCATTGTGGCCTTTGTCTCTTCCTCAATTTCTTTGAGTATTTCTGGTGATATTTTTAGTAATTTTACAGATTCAAAGCCAGCAAGATCAACTTTGTCATCTCTGATACCATAACCAATGTTATAGGTTAAATAATTCGCGATATTAATAACCAAAGTCATTTTATTGGTTGTCTTATCAAATTGAGTTTCTTTATACTTTGCAACGGCAACAATAAAGTCATCTTCAAATTTCCAGTGATGTAATATTACAGCACATAACTCTGCTTTATGCTTGTTTGTACTTTCAATAATATCATTGGTGTCAAATGATTTCTTTAAACTAGTCATTTCACCGATAACTCTAAAAAGCATGGTCTGACCAATATCATGAACCAGGCCAACGGTAAAATAGCTATCAGTATTCTCAAGTCCCAGTTTTAATGCAATGGCTTTGGCGCTGACTGCACATGCAAGAGAATGTAACCAGAGCTTTTCTAATAACTTTTTATACTGCTTGTTCTTGGTATTATATAGACTTTTATTTGCAATTGTTAACACCAGGTTCTGAACTTCATTAAGCCCTATTCTGGGAATTGTTTCTTTTATGGTAACAATATGCGATGTACCTCGATAGAGCGGGGAATTAGCAGTAGATATTAATTTTACCGATATGACGGCATCTCGCTCAATTACCTTTGCAATGTCATCACTTTTTGAATTGGGATTTTTAATAACAGCTTCTATTTCCTGAACAATTTTCGGTAAGACCGGCAGGGAAATCTGTCCTTTTTTAATTAGGTCTGACAAGTTTTTTACAATGTCTGAAATTGTATCCTGGGCATCTATGTTTTTTTCTGAAATATCGGGGAGAGCAATAAGCTTTTCTTTTTGATCAAGGTAGTCTAAAGCTTTAACAAGATTTTCAAAACAGTTTTCCCCAAAATCCATAAATTTAAATTGATAAATGTTCTTATTATCCATTTTTTTAATTTCTACTAACTCTGCCCTGGCAATATGCATATCCATATCATCAATTAAGCCTCCGGATATCATTTTAAGATTTATTTCAACGCGAAGTTGTTCCCCTATTTCCATTGGTTTTCTGCAAAAACAGCTAAAGCCTTCCAATGAAATATCATTATATTTTATTAAACTAAAATCTGTTCTATCAAAACATTTTACGTAAATTGGCTTATCAAATGAATAAGTCGGTGTGACTTGTTTAGCCTTTATCATTTTTTACTTTCCGGAAACCAAATTGTTTATGATAAGGATTTATTTTAGCTGGGCATATATTTTTATTGGATCTTGCCAAATTAGGAAATAATAAAATTATAATCAGTATATGAGCTTTTATAATTGTGCCATTTTAATTCGAAAACATCAAATATATTATTAAAAAGACTACAACACAATTTTATAATTAAAAAGGATTTAATCACTGAAATATTTCCATTTCATCTCTGCAACACTACACTACAATACCGGTATCACAAATATTGTGGCCATGACAACAATCATGCCTCCGAATGGAGTGGTCAAGTGGAAATAGATATTTTTTTAAGCTTTTTTGTCCAAAAGCCGATTTTCTTTAAATACTATTAGGGCTCAATCTGTATAAAACAAAAAAAACGGTTTCAGCAAGTTATTACTGAAACCGTTTTTTTGTTTTTTTTATGGTGCCGAGGGACAGAATCGAACTGCCGACACGCGGATTTTCAGTCCGCTGCTCTACCGACTGAGCTACCTCGGCGAAACGTTATTCTTTTAACAAAAGTTAAATTTGATGTCAAGAACATTTTTAACATAAAATAAAAAAATTAAGGAGCTATCTTACCTTTGCAAAATTTAATAACTTTTTTTGATGTTAGTTTTACACCTGGTCTTGGCACCACCACAGCCATTACTGATTCTCCCCATTGATCATCATATATGCCAATAACAGCTGCTTCAAAAATTTTGGGATTTGTATAAAAAACATCTTCTACTTCTGCAGGATAGATATTTTCTCCTCCAGAAATAATCATATCTTTTTTACGATCAGCAACATAATAAAAGTCATCTTCATGACTGCCATGCAAAATCACCGTAATGGAACCATCCTCCCTCAAAAGCGATGAAACGATGTTGAGCTTTAGCTGGGATGCGCATAGTTGTAATAGTTAAAAGATCTTATATGGAATTTATATTGTCTAATATCAAAGCAAGCTATCATGCGCTTGGCACCTAAAATGGCAAGCGCATAATAAAATCTATATTCTTTTATCCTGGCCTTTCCAGTATTTTTCTTTTACTAGCCTTCTTATAACCTTGCCTGTTGCTGTTTTTGGCAAGTCATCTACAAAATCAACTGAGCGGGGAGTTTTGTATTTACCAAGGGAATCTCTGCAATAATTAATAATCTCGGCTTCATTAGCCTTTTCTCCTTCTTTTAGAACAATTACTACTTTAACAGATTCTCCCCATTCTGAATCTGGCACACCAACTGCTGCTGCATCTAAAACGCAGGAGTTTGTATATAAAACATCTTCTATCTCTTTTGGATATATATTCTCTCCGCCACTTATGATCATATCAAATTTTCTGTCAACTAAATAGATAAAGCCCTCTTCATCCTTATACCCCATGTCACCACCATAGAACCAACCATCTTTAAAACTTTTTATTGTTGCGTCTGCATTTTTATAATATTCAGTTACAGGTGGAACAGGAGTATCTTCTGTGGCAGGGCGGCTAATAATCTGGCCAACCTCTCCGGTTGGCACTTCGTGCCCATCCTCATCAACAATTTTAACTTCAGATGTTGGTAAAGGACGTCCTACTGAGTTTTTCTTTGTAAGCTGTTCTTCAGGATAAAGCATTGTGATTACTCCTGCTTCAGTTCCTCCGTAGCCTTCGAATAAACCACAATTATTAAAAAAACTCACAATCCATTCCTTTGTGCTGTAAGGAAGTGGTGCTGATGATTGAAGAAGACTTTTTAATGATGAGACATCATATTTGTTTTTTACTTCATCAGACAAATTTTTTATTCTATGATACATTGTAGGCACCATGGAAGAAAATGTAACTTTATTGTCCTGAATTAATTGCAATACAACCTCTCCATCAAATCTGCCTGGCATAAGAATTACAGTATGGCCTAAATATATACTCAAGCCAACAGTGTTTATTGCATTCATATGAAAAAGAGGCATGGTAAGCAGCTGTGTCTCATCATGATCTAAATTTAAACGCAACAACAAAGGAAGGCCGGCAGTTTTAATCTCCCAGCTTCCGTGTCTTGTTACAGCGCCTTTGGGTCTTCCGGTTGTCCCTGAAGTATATCCGATAAAATAAGGATCTTTAGCACTGTTTCCAATGTTAGGCTCTGTATTTTTTGCATTGGCAACCAAATCATCATATTTTTTCATCCCTGCAGGGGGATTATCACCCATAAAAATATAATTATCCTTAGGTAAATTTTTAAGATTTTCCCTACTAGATTCTACTTTGTCAAGAAAATCCTCACTTAAAATAACAGCTTTTGTGCTTGAGTTATCAAGAACATACTCTACTTCAGGGCCTGCAAATCTCCAGTTAATAGGGACATGAACCATGCCAGCTTTTATCAAACCACAAATGACCTCAACATAATTTGGTGTATTGCGTAGTAGTACAGCCACATGATCTCTTGGTTTTAATTGTAAAGACAACAATGCATTTGCTAACTTAGAAGCTCTATCATTAAGTTCTTTATAAGTGACTTGTTTATCTTTCCAGACAATTGCAAGCTTATCTGGTATTTCATCTGCATTTTTTTTTAATTTTAATCCTAAATCCACCTGTTCCATATTTCCTCCATGTTTCTTTAATAATTTTAGTAGAACAACAAAGTTTTGTATAACCTTTCAACAACTATTAGGTAGCTTAAGCACAGGAAGCAGTTTTGAAATTATGAACTTTTTGAAAAATTACAGTTTTATCTATTAAAAAACAGTGCCATCAGGAACATGTACAAAATACCTTCCCTGTTTAAAGATTGTAACTTAAGATATTTTTCGCCCGATTTTCAATTTAAAAATCCTCAAAACAGATCGCTGTTATTGTGGTTTTTAAATTTCAAATCTAAAAAATTAAATCTAAAAAAAACTAATGTTTGTGGCAGTTATTTTAACTGCAGTCTGCATTATATATTGCCAGATACAGAAAATACAAGATAGATTTCAACTGTTATTTATATTTTTGATAGTTCCTCCAACAAAACAGTGCAAGTAGTTAAAAAAATATTTTTTGTCAGAATAAAGCGAATTTCAACACCTGCGCTGTTTGTAGGGACTATCTATTTTTAATTTTCTTGTATTAATGTCTGCTTTACATGCAAGATTGTCTGATAATTTATACTGCCAATAGTTTGGTTTTTGAATGGAAATATTACTAAATGGGGAGCTAAAGGAAGTGAAAAAAACTAATCATTTTCTCCCATACAAGCAGATAAAAGTCAAAGTATGGGAGAAACAGCATGTTATTTAAGAATTGTATTTATATTTCGTGAACATTTCTTGCGATAATAGCATCCTGGGTTATCTTGTTCATTTCAACAAAATGAGCACTGTAACCTGCAATTCTAACTAAAAGTTCACTGAATTGTTCAGGATCTTTTTGTGCTTCATACAATGTTTCATTGTCAACCATATTAAACTGGACATGGCCTATATCCAAGTCATGCCATGTTTTCATATAGCTTTCCCACAATTTATAGCCTTTTTCTCCCTGCAACTGCGCAGGAGACAATCTCTGGTTCAAAAGTGACGCTCTGCATGATTTCACATGATCTATTTTGGCTACAGATTTTAAGACTGCAGTGGGGCCTTTTTTATCCATGCCAGGGCCTGGAGAACATCCGCCATCGTATAAAGGATCACCTAGCCTTCTTCCATTTGGCAAAGCTCCGATTTTAGGGGCCTGAACAACGTGTGCTGCAATGCTTTCCGGCAGAGTTGGCCATGGTTGGCCATTTATATCACGAAGTTCCCAGGACATCTTGCCAAGATCTTCATACATCTTTACCCATACCTGATCCACAGAATCATCGTCATTTCCCCATTTTGGAGTATTGACAAAATCCAGCCTCATCTGTTCATGGCCTTCCCAGTTGGCTTCAAGAGCATCCCTTAACTCTGCCATAGTATATTTTTTGTCTTCGTATACAAGTTGTTTTACAGCAGCCAAACAATCGCCAGTATCTGTAAAGGCAAAAAGAGTTAGCCATAAACTGCTTCTTTCCTTGCAAAGGGCGCTGTTTTGGCCGGATTCAACGCAACGTTCAAAAAGAGAGCTGGTCATTGGCTTGGGAAAAAAACTAGCTTCAACCCATCTGTTTTTATTTTCCATGCGTGTACATGTTTTTAATCCTGTAAAAAACTGATCATACCAGGCCTTATGAAAATCATCATATGTTTCAAACTTTGTGCAATCGCCGGTTTTTATACCGATTTGCATCTGTGTAACAGGATCAAATCCGTCAAACATGGCAAGTGTAATTGCCTTTGCTCCGCCTGCCATTGAAGCCTGAGGATATCTTAACGCAGGCGCTGCCATTTTTGTGTCAGGAGCAGGAGCCATGCATGATTGATGTATCCATCTTCTGGCTTCTTTTAAAGGGTGTCCGAACCAGTGCATCAGATTAGGGATAATAACATCATCATTTCTAATTGAAGGATAACCAAGGCCGTGTCTTATACATTCAAATACACGGCGCAGGGTTTCTGGTCGAACATTTTCATGATACCTGAAACTAAATGTTGGATCGCAAACTCTGGTTAAAACAGCAGCGTCAAGATAGCAGTCTGTAAGATCATTGCATGCATCATTGCCATCTTCGTCAACACCTCCAATAGTCCATACATATGGCCCTGGATTCCCCTGAATAGCTTCTCTTCCAGCCCTTGGTATATGTCTGCCAAAACCAAATGCTGTAACCATCCACTCAGCACAGTACTCAACTACATCTTCTCTTCTCATATTTTTTTCTTCAAAAACATCCTTTTTGTAAAACTCCCAGTGCCAGTAATCCTGCCGCCACTGCCAGGATGGATTGCTCCATTCAAGCCTGTATGATGCCTGTACAATCTGGTCAAACTGAATAGCTTCCCATAAATGCTCAGGTGGTCTTGCAGGCACCTTTTCACAGCTTTGACTGATGCGGATAAGTTCTGCCTGCCTTTTTGGATCTGTTTCAAAGTTTTCTGCAATAATTTTTGCTAATCTGCTCAGGCGTCTTGCATACCTGATTGAGGCCTCCATGCAAATTTTCATTGCCTTCCAGGTAGTAATTTTTTCCAGAAGAGGAACCTGCTTTTCTGCTGTTGTATATTCCATCAACTTTCTTTCTGCATCTTTTATATTCCCCTCAATTGTTTTAATAATTGAGTCAAAACCCTGATACATCCAGTCAGGCTGCAGATTAACATAATCAACATTGGATATTTCCCTGCCAGGAGCTACAAAATCAGCCATAAGGCCTGTGATTATCTCATTTCGAGCATGATACTGCTTGCATTTGTCTTCATATGTTCTTCCATGCCAGTACTCGACTATTTCTCTTACTTCTTCACGATCTTTGTCATCAATAATGCCTGATCGGTCATTAAATGTGTCTCCGTTGAGAGTAGAAGAACCAATAACTATCCAGGCAATAAGATTAGGAGCTGATCCGGGATAGCCAACGATTCTGGAATTGTCCGTTATGAATACGGGAATATTGTCAAGCAATGCAGCAAGGGCTTTTGCTCTTGTGATAATAAACGGTTCTGTTGGAGAAGCCTCCTTGAATACTTTGGTAAATATTCTTAAATTTTCAAGGCACATTTTTACACCAGGCAGGTAGGTAGATCCCTTTGCTGCTTTTGACCAGACAGCTTTTCTCAAATAATTCATTCTTTCTGATCTTTTTTTTTCTGCCCACCACCAGAATTCTCTGCTGTCAAACAATTCTTCGGCAGATTTTTCAACTGCTTTAGCCATTTTTTTTTGTTCTCCTTAGCTTTTATTAAACTTGTTAATAACAAAAAATATCCTTCAAGCAACGTTAGAAACGAGGACAAAATAATTTCCCAAATCCATGCACCTACTTTTGAGGGAGTCATTTTGTCCTCGTTTCTTAACTGTAAGATTAAAAAACATAATAATAACATTTTTTTGAGAAAGGAACTAATCTTTGTTTTAAAAATACAAAGTTGTGTTGCTTCAGGTTATTTTAATAAAATAAAGATTAATGATAAAATTTAAAACAAATACGAAAAGATAACACAGCAAATATATTAAAATACTAACTGCACCTTGCTGCAATTGGAATAATATATCATTAACCTTTAAAAAAACAAATTACAGATATTACTTTGTAACATGTTCAATGTGGTCTTAATACTTATCTGTAATTTAAAGTTTTTGAAACTATAAAAAATTGAAATATGGGCTAGCAAATCAGTTTTAATTTTCATATTTAAACCAAAATTAAAGGTTATTTAAGAAATATTTCAATATTGGTGCCAAACAAATACAACAAATTGCATTTGTTATTTTAATGAAATCAATATTAATATTGATTATGAATAAATACAATAAATTGCATTTGTTACTTTAATAAAATTAATATTAAAGTTGATTCTATTTTAATAGCCAAAGATAGTTTTTAGCCTATATTCTTCATTTTTTTGTATTAATGTCTGTTTTACGTGCAAAAATGTCTGATGATACGGATTATTAAATCAAAGGTTTGGTTGGTTGGCATCATCATATGGCATTAGTGATGATGAGCTTACTTTTTATGCTAAATGAGAGGATATTAAATGTTTGCTATCGGTTTTTTTACCCGCGCCAAGATAGAACTGTTGAGGAAGTAATAGCTCGCATGGCGCGACGTCATAAGCAAAAGATCATCAGGCGGTTACTGGCAAGTACTCTGAAAAAGGCCATGAGTTTTAAAAATTTTTACTCTGAAAGCAATGGCTGACGTGCTGCTTTTGTCTCATCAAGTCTTTTTACCGGGCATGTATTAGGCGCTTTTTTAAGTATATCAGGATTATCTTTTGCTTCATTGGCAATTGTTTTAAATGCATCTATTAGACGATCAATGCTTTCTTTTGATTCAGTTTCAGTAGGCTCTATCATGATTGCTCCGTTTACAACCAATGGAAAATATACTGTTGGTGGATGAAAACCAAAATCCATCAATCTTTTACAAATGTCTAATGTTGTGATTTTATATTTTGCTTGAAATTTATCTGAAAATACACATTCATGCAAACATGGCCTGTCATAGGGAAGATAAAATACCTCTTTTAAACACTCCTTGATATAATTTGCGTTTAGCACAGCAAGCTGACTTGCCTTTTTGAGATATTTTGCTCCCATGGTTCGTATATAGGCATATGCTTTTACCATAACACCGAAATTTCCAAAAAATGGGTGAATTCTGCCTATTGTTTCTGGAAAATTTTCACAAAAAGTATAAGTATTATTTTCCTTAATAATTCTCGGTACAGGTAAAAAAGGGATAAGATGTTTTTTTACACAAACAGGTCCTGATCCAGGACCTCCTCCGCCGTGGGGAGCAGAAAACGTTTTATGAAGGTTTAGATGTAAAACATCCACACCGATTTTGCCTAGCTCGACAATACCCATTACAGCGTTCAAGTTTGCTCCGTCACAATAAACCTGTCCTCCCTTTGAATGGACTATTTGCGAAATTTCAAGAATATTTTCCTCAAAAAGACCAAGTGTATTTGGATTTGTCAGCATTATTCCAGCAGTTTGATCATCCATAACTTTATCAACAGTTTCCGGAACAAGTATTCCATTTTTATTGGATTTTATTTGAACAGGGTGTAATCCGCACAATGAAGCGCTGGCAGGATTTGTCCCATGGGCAGTGTCTGGAATAATTATCTTTGATTTGACATTTTTTTTAGCTTTATGAAAGGCACAAATCATAAGCATTCCCACAAGTTCTCCTTGTGCTCCTGCTGAAGGCTGAAGGCTGCAGGCATCTGTACCTGTAATCAAGCAAAGATATTGTTCAAGTTCATATATAAGTTGCAAAGCCCCTTGTGATAATGTTTCAGGAACCAGGGGATGGGCTTTTGAAAATCCTGAACAAGCTAAAAGCTGCTCGTTAAGTTTAGGATTATATTTCATTGTGCATGAACCTAATGGATACATACCTGTATCTAAACCAAAATTTAGTTGTGAAAGCCTTGTATAATGACGTACAATATCTATTTCACAAAGATCAGGAAGATTTAACTCAGAACCTTTAAGGTCTTTGTTCAGATAAAAATTTTCAATATCTCTTTTAGGCATGGAATAGGCGCATCTTCCTTTTTTCCCTTTTTCCATAATAAGGGGTTCCACATTCAAATTGTCATCTAATTTCTTTGTCATGAAAGCACCTCCTTAACAAATAAATCCAAATCTTCTTTTGATTTTGTTTCTGTAGCACAAATAAGATAGTGGTCTGAAAGCTCAGGATAATATTTCTCCAGACAAAGGCCAGGAATAATTTTGTTTTTAAGTATACTATTGCGCAAAGATTTAAAACCTTTAGGAAATTTCACAACAAATTCATTGAATGTAGGCGACTTAAAGGTAGCTGGTAATCCGGCATTTATAAACTTTTTTTTCAGATACTCAGATTTGTCATAATTTAATTTGGCAAGTTTTTGCAAACCGGTTCCCCCCAAAGAGCTAATATATATGGCCGCTGCAATTGCACAAAGGCTGTTATTTGTGCATATATTGGAAGTTGCCTTTTCTCTTCTTATATGCTGCTCTCTTGTGGCAAGAGTTAAAACAAATCCTCTTTTTTTATCCAAATCGTTTGTTTTCCCAACCAGTCTTCCAGGCATGTTTCTTACAAATTTCATTTTGCTGGCAAACATTCCTAAACCTGGCCCTCCAAACAATTGGGATACGCCAAAGCTCTGACCTTCTCCGCAGGCAATATCAGCACCTTGACTGCCAGGATTTTTTAAAAGCCCATATGCAAAAGGTTCTGAAAAACAGACGATAAAAAGCATATCTTTTTTTAAAGCTGCCTCTGAAAAAGATTTTAAAGACTCAATACATCCAAAAAAATTGGGTGATTGAACAGCAACTGCTGCAACGTCATCTGTGTCATTTAAAATGCTTATATCAGTAAGACCGTTTTCAAGATATGGTATCTCATCAACTTGAAAGTCTGTAAATTTAAAATATGTGTTAACAACCTGACGATAATGGGGATGAATAAGAGATGAGATAAGAACCTTTTTTTTTTTTTTAATCCTTATTGCCATCAGCAAGGCTTCTGCAAGTGCAGATGCTCCATCATAAAGGGAAGCATTAGCAACTTCCATTCCTAAAAGTCTTGAAACAAGAGACTGATATTCATATACAGCCTGGAGTGTACCCTGACTTATCTCCGGCTGATATGGCGTATATGCTGTTAAAAACTCAGATCGTTCAAGAAGATAATAAATAGTAGATGGAATATAATGCTCGTAATTTCCAGCTCCTATGAAATTTTTGTATTTTGTTCCAGATGCAGTATTTCTTGAATAAATATTCATCAGATCGCAAAGCTCCCATTCGGTAAGAGCTTCAGGAAGATCCGGCAGCTTTTTGCTGTGACAATTTTCAGATATTGTTGGAAAAAGCTCGTCAAGACTGCTTATGCCAATCCTGCTTAACATTATCTCAATATCTTCCTTGGTGTGTGGCAGATATCGCATTTTATTCAATTCCTTGTAAATATTTATAATATTTATCTTTTCCCATTAAATCATTTATGTTGTCTGCATTGTCATTTTCAACTTTTATCATCCATCCTTTTTCATATGGACTTGTATTAGCAAGGTCCGGATGATTTTCAAAAGCCGCATTGACTTCAAAAATTTTTCCTCCCAAAGGCATGTATAATTCGGACACCGCTTTTATCGATTCAACATTTCCGAATTCATCTCCTTTTTTGAAAACATCTCCTTTTTGTGGTAATTCAACAAAAACTATATCTCCAAGCTGGTCTTGTGCATAGTCTGTTACGCCTATTGTTACATATTGATTTTCAAATCTTGCCCATTCATGATCTTTTGAATATTTCAAATCATCAGGCAAATTTATCTCATTAATTTCTTTCATGCTATAGTCTCCTGATTGTAATAAAAAAATTTAAAGGTTAATCTTACAACGCAACCTGGAAGCTTAGATGGCTATATATGTTGTACACTAATTAATTTTCCGCCTTGAACTTGAAGAAATTTTCATTCCATACAGCCTGATTGTAGGATTAAAAAGGCAATGTAAAGAATAACTTTGTACAAATATTATAAATTACATATAAAATATTATAATTGTTATATAGTATTTTTCAAGAACATTTTTTTAAGTTTGGTATTAAATAGGGCTCATATACGGCACAAATTCTTTACTTTTCCCACATAACCTTTAAATATTCTTGTGATTGCCCTGGTTTGTCAGATAAAGTTTATTGCACACAAAGCCATTGATATGATATTATTATTTTACAAATCATTTTTAACCTTTTCCAATAATTTACAAATTTTATTGATACAGCTATAGGTGTTCAGATAATAAATTTCATAAAACCAGATGGCAAAACTGAGCTATGGTGAAATTTAAAAAACTCTGACTGTTTGAGCGCAGCGAGTTTCAGAGGTTTTTA
>Ga0209345_10002474_pt1 | contig 20338 bp, 20 predicted proteins | sample Cruoilmetagenom7_FD_187294 | JGI IMG/M metagenome (GOLD analysis project Ga0209345, IMG submission 187294) | Oil polluted marine microbial communities from Coal Oil Point, Santa Barbara, California, USA - Sample 7 (SPAdes) (version 2) | ecosystem: Environmental > Aquatic > Marine > Oil seeps ... | reverse complement strand
TCCCAAGAGAAAAGTAAGAACATCTATAAACACACTGCCCGCTGAGTGAGCTAATCTATCGGTGACTCCGCTTGCCCGCAGTAGGTTGCCAAACATAAACATCCCGATGAGGGGGACTGATTTGGGGACAAGCAAGGCAGCAACTACAGATATCAACATAGGGAAAACCACTAGCTCCGCTTTGGATACCTCGCGCACCTGTGGCTTCATATATATTGCTCTCTCTTGCTTACTGGTAAGCAACCTTATTATTGGGGGTTGGATAATAGGTACCAGAGCCATATAAGAGTAAGCCACTAATGTGATGGGACCAAGCAGGTGAGGTGCCAGGGCAGCAGTGAGATAGACTGTTGGCGGCCCATCAGAGCCACCGATAATACCTACACAAGCCGCCTCCCCTATAGTGAATAATCCTGAGAGGTAGGCAATAAGAAAGACCACAAAAACCCCTACCTGAGCAGCGGCGCCAAAGAGAAAGGATATGGGACGGGCAATGGTGGGGGTGAAATCTGTCATTGCCCCTACCCCGAGGAAAATGAGTAGAGGGATTACCTCAGATTCAATTCCATAGGTGTATAGCACGTTTAATAGTCCTATATCTCCAGCTCCTATTCTCCTTATTAGTTCCCCTAAATTTCCTACCTCCGCTGGCACACCTTCGGAGTAAATCATCAAGCCACCAAGGGGGAGGTTGACCATAAAGATGCCAAAGCCTATGGGGACCAGTAACACAGGCTCCATCTTTCTAGCAATGCCTAGGTAAATAAGACCTCCTCCGATGAAAAACATCAAAATGTTGCCCCAACTTAAAGCTCCGAAGGCACTTTCATATAGGCCAAACATGTTTTGCGATTACCCCTTCTTAGTATCCCCTTCCTTTTTGCCACGCTTAGCGGCTGTTTGCATCCCTAGCCCCATTAGCCAGCTTAGTAAAGATAAGATGGCTAAGACGAAGATAGTCACCCCAAAGCCCCCACCAGCGATCCTGGCCACTAAGTTCCAATCTATCAAATTTTTCCACCCACCCTGTCAGACTTTGCTTAGACCGTTTAAAAACGAAGTTTTTAAACGGCCCCTCCCATCCCCAAACATGATATCCGCTGAAAATCGCAGATTTTGAACCGTCTTTATTGAATGGCCTTAATGCCCAAGCTCTCCTGACACCAAATTAACAGTCTATACTAAGAAAGCCTCGTGCGTCAATGAACCGGACAGGGGGTTGCTGATGTTCTAGTCTGTCATCACATATCGTCCAACAGCAGCTCCAGACAAGGCTAGTTCAAAGCTGGCTTACCCCTCAGAATGTCAAACACGAGCTAGCGAGTTTAGTCGCTGAGTGTGAAAGGGGGATAGCGGTCGGTAGTTAACAAGAAAGCGTATACGGCTACCCTTAGAGACCATCGTAATACACCGACCACAAAGTCAAACAAGGACATCGGGTAACGGCCGGTAAATAGGATAGCAAACCAGGCAATCACTGTGGACGCCAGGACAGCTACACCGAGGAACCAAAGAACAATGTAGTGGGGGATTACCAGGAACCATTTTACCAGTGGCAGCCAGCGATTAAGATCCTCTTTGGCATCCGGGTATGGGATCGCGATATGAACTGCCTGATCTTCGTCGGTTGAGGGATATTCATCCCTCAATAGTATGAAATAAGCCAAAACACGGGTGCCAAACTTGGTTATAGCTACATTCCAGTCAAACCACCACGTAGGATACTTTTGCCGGAAGACAAGCATCAACATGGTTGGTAGGAAGACGAGTCCAGCAGCCGCTTGGTAGCTCGAGCCATCTGTTTCACCCCCCTGGTATCCGGCACCAGCAACTAGGCTCAAGATGATGATGATCGGAATTACCATGAAAAGCCTGAAAAAGGTAGTTACTCTGTTTAACTCTCTATCGGGGTAATCGATGGACAGGCTCACTGGGTATGCAGTTGAAGTTTCCACCATGACGCGTCCTCCTCGGAAAGTTATTGTGACTCTTCATGTAGTTTTCAATTTCAACCCTGGAGTGACACTCTTGCCGCCGACACCGATTATATATGCGCAATCTCTGGCTGTCAAATCTGCATGAAATGCCTTGTTGATGTTCTACAATCTTGCCGCCATATAGCTGTTCTCAGCAAATGTCATTTTCACTGGACAACAACATGAGCCAAATTGGGTCTTTGACTAGCCCTATTGATGGTGATAAATTAGTATTCGCAGGCAGGCTGCTGCCTTAAGCAGAAAGGAGTATATTGTGGACTTTGAATTCACCGAAGAACAGAAGATGCTAAAGAAGAATGCCAGGGAGTTTATGGAGAAGGAGATAATCCCCCAAGCCGATGAGTATGATAAAAAATATCATCCTTTCCCCAAAGAGTGGCTAGCCGAGGTATTTAAGAAATTAACTCCACTGGGCTATGTAGCCGGCCTAGTGCCCGAGGAATATGGTGGGGGAGGGCTGGATCATATCTCCTATGGAATATTGGTGGAGGAATTAGCCCGTGCCTGTGGCAGTTTGGCAGTTTGCGAGATAGCCCAGCATATAATCGGGCCACTATCACTTGTTATTGAAGGCACCGAGGTTCAGAGAGCAAAGTACCTTCGCCCCACAATGGCTGGGGAGATGATTTGTGCCATTGCAGTAACCGAGCCTGATGTAGGCAGCGCGGTTAGAGACGTGAGAACCACTGCTGTTCTTGATGGCAAAGATTATGTTATCAATGGCACCAAGACGTGGATAAGTAATGGACCAGTTACTGGCTTAGTTATGCTTGTTGCCTTGGCTGATGATGGCAAAGGAAATAAAGGGGTGACCCGCTTCTTCGTGGATAGAGAACATTCCAAATTTGAGATTAGAGAGTTACATAAGTTGGGATTTCGCTCCTGCCCCACCGGGGAGCTTGCCTTCCAAAACTGTCGGGCCCCCCAAGAGAATGTGATTGGCGAAGTAGGCAAGGGATATGGGGGGACAGTACAGAGGATTTTCCCCACCCTTCGAGCCAGTCTGGCCATGACTGGGGTCGGGCTAGCTCAGGCGGCTATTGATGCTTCGGTAAGCTATGCCCGGGAAAGAAAGCAATTCGGCAGGCCAATTGCTAAATTCCAACTCGTCCAGGAGATGATTGCCGATATGGTCATTGAAACTGATGCCGCTAGACTCTTAGTCCTTCAAGCCTTTGAGTCAGTACAAAAAGGTATAGACCACGTGAGGAGATGTGCCCTGGCTAAGGCATATGCCACCGAGTCTGCAGTGCGAACCGCATCGAAAGCTATAGAGATTCATGGTGCCTACGGTGTCTCTGAGGAATATTCCATAGAGCGCTACTTCAGAGATGCGAGAACCCTCATATTTCTTGATGGTACCAGCGAGATTCAAAAGCTAATCGTAGGGCGTGAAGTTTTAGATATGGCAGCTTTTGTTTAGTCCTTCCCGCGAGGATATCTTATGAAGTTTGAACTGAGTGAACAACAGAAGCTACTCAAGAGGAATGCCCGTGAGTTTATGGAAAAGGAGATAATTCCCCTAGCTGACGAATATGATAAAAAATGTAATCCCTTCTCTAAAGAACAACTTACTGAGTTATATCTGAAGCTGATCCCGCTGGGCTATGCTACCGGGCTTATCCCTCAGGAATATGGTGGCGGTGGGCTTGATTACCCCTCCTTTGGCATTATAGTTGAAGAATTAGCCCGGGCCAGTGGTAGTTTGGGTATATGTGAGATGGGCACCCAGATAATGGGACCACTAACCCTATATACCGAGGGTACCGAGGAGCTGAAGGCGAAGTACCTTAAGCCAACCATAGCGGGGGAGAAGGTGGCCATAGGTTGCCTCGGGGTAACCGAGCCTGATGTCGGCACCGCGGCTAGAGACATAAAGACGGTAGCTACTTTCAGCGGCAAAGATTATATTATCAACGGGACAAAGACCTGGATATCTAACGGGGGTTACTGTGATGTGGCGGTGGTTTTGGCTGTAGCTGATGATGGTAAAGGGCATAGAGGAATAGCTCGCTTCCTGGTAGAGAAGGAGCGCTCCGGATTTGAGATTAGAGAGCTTCATAAGCTGGGATTTCGCTCCTCTTCCACTGCTGATCTCATATTTCAAGATTGCCGTGTGCCCAAGGAAAATCTAGCTGGCGAGATTGGCCAAGGCTATGGAGGGGCGGTGGCGAGCCTTTTTCCATTACTTCGCGCCACCTTAGCTACCATCGGGGTTGGGCTGGCTCAAGCGGCCATAGATACATCGGTGAGGTACGCTCGGGAAAGGAAACAATTTGGTAGACCAATCGGCAAATTTCAGCTTGTCCAGGAGATGATTGCTGATATGGTTATTGAAACTGAGGCAGCTAGGCTTCTGGTTCTTGATGCCTTTGACTCGATACAAAAAGACCAACAGAGGATCAAAAGGTGCTCCATAGCTAAGGCATTCGCCCCTGAAGTTGCCGTTCGGGCTACTTCAAAGGCAATAGAGATTCATGGCGCTTATGGAGTCTCGGAGGAATACGCTCTAGAGCGCTACTTCAGGGATGCCAGAACTTTGGTTATTCCCGATGGCACCACCGAGATTCAAAAGCTGATCGTCAGCCGTGAAGTATTAGGTATGGCTGCCTTCGTGTAGGGGGGATGAAGTGATAGTTATGGGTCTCACCGGGGGCATAAGTTCGGGAAAAAGCACTGTCTCTGAGATGCTTGCTCGGCTGGGGGCTATAGTAATAAGCGCTGATAGAATGGGGCATGAGGCCTACAGTCCCCACACCGAGACCTGGCACAAGGTGGTCGCTGCCTTTGGCCAAAGCCTTCTTCTGCCTGATGGTGAGATTGATCGGCGAAAGCTGGGTGAGATCGTGTTTAATGACCCCGAGGCCTTGCGACAATTGAATCAGATAATGCACCCCACAATGTATCACCTGATGGCAGAGCGGATTGCACAATTGAGGAGGCAAAAGGCTGAAGTGGTGGTGCTTGAGGCCGCCGTGCTCTTGGAGGCCAATTGGACCTCGTTGGTGGACGAAGTGTGGGTTACCATCGCCCCTGAGCCCACGGTGATGCGCCGTCTCTGCGAGCGCAGCAATCTCTCCAAAGATCAGGCACTAGCTCGTCTTCGCTCTCAGCTTCCGCCGGAGGAGAGAATAAAATATGCCGATGTGGTAATCGACACTGATTGCTCGCTAAGTGAAGTTAAAGCCAGAGTTGACCAGCTTTGGGCAGGACTCCAGAAGAAGAGCTGGCGATGAAAGAAAAGATCAGATGGATCCTCTCCCACAGAGAGAAAAAGTTTATTAGGGATGAGAACCGCTCTCCAGCAGCAGTACTGGTCCCCATTTATGAGAAGGAGGGGGAGTACTACCTCATCTTCACCAAGAGAACCCAGAAGGTGAATCACCATAAAGGACAGATCTCTTTCCCTGGGGGGGCTTATCACCAGGAAGATAAGACATTGAGCGTTACTGCCCTGCGGGAGAGTTTTGAGGAAATAGGGCTCAATCCCCAGGACGTCGAAATACTGGGAGAGCTAGACGATGCAATCACTCTCTCCAGCAATTACATTATCTCCCCTTTTGTAGCTGCAATCCCTTACCCATACAAGTTCAGTGTGAATCAGGATGAGGTTGCGGAGATACTTCATATACCAGTGGCCGCGCTTTTGGACCGGACTCATTTCAGGCAGGAACAGCACCTTTTCCATGGGCAGCCCTTCACTACTTATTTTTATGAATATAACGGTAAGATAATCTACGGAGCCACAGCTGGGATATTAAAGCTGTTCCTAGACTTGGTCTTTGAAAGTTGACCGGTCACCTCTATTCAGAATTCCAAATAAAGCGGGGAAACTCTTTTTTCCATTATGCTTTACAGAGCTTCTTAAGAATCCTATAATGAAATTTAAGGTACGCAGGATGGCAGGTAAAGACTACTACCAGATTCTGGAGGTAAACAGGAAGGCTACTGATAAGGAGATAAAGCAAGCTTACCGCAGGCTCGCTCGCAAGCATCATCCTGATGTTAACCCTGGTGATAAGTCAGCGGAGGCGAAATTTAAACAGATAAATGAAGCTTACGAAGTTCTTTCCGATGCCGAGAAGCGGAAAAAGTATGATCAATTCGGTGAGAAGTGGCAATATGCTGATCAATCCGGGAAGGGATTCCAATGGGATTTTGGCCAGGGGGGAACTTCCACTACCTTCGATTTCGGTGATCTTGCCTCCGGGGCAGGTAACCTGGGGAGCATTTTCGATACCCTGTTCGGTGACCAGGGAGCGGGGCGGCGTGGTTTCCGCGCCACCAGTCGCCCTAAGCGGGGTAAAGACAGAGATTATCCTATAGAAGTAACTCTGGAGGAGGCATATCATGGTGCTACTCGCCTCATTCACCTTCAAGCCGAAGAGCGCTGTCAGCTTTGTGCCGGGAGAGGCATTATTCAAAATAGGCCGTGCTCCGCCTGTGGCGGCTCAGGGATGATAACTCAATCTCGCCGACTGGAGGTCAACATCCCTCCCGGGGTTAAGGATGGTTCCAAAATTCGTATCGCTGGGGAGGAAAAAGCAGGGTATGGTGGTTCTAAAGGTGACCTTTATTTAGTAGTCTCAATGAAAGCCCACGCCCTGTTTGAGCGAAGAAACGGCGATTTGCATGTAGAGGTGTCTATTCCATTGACTACTGCTATACTTGGTGGGGAGGTGGAGATACCTAGCCTCAAAGGCAAGTTGGCGCTTAAGATACCCCCTGAGACTCAAAATGGGCAGCTCTTCCATCTGGCAGGGCAAGGGATGCCCCATCTGGGGGATTCCGCTAAGGGAGACCTTTTTGCTAAAGTAAAGGTAGTCTTGCCTACTAATCTTACCCCCAGGGAGAAAAAGCTCTTCGAGGAGTTGAAGGCGCTTCGCCCCAAATAAGCTGCTCTGTGAGGGTTAAGCAGCAGATGAACAGAATAACATCTGATGATTCCGAACCTTGCTACGTAATAAGTGTAGTTGCTAGGATGGTAGGAGTCCACGTCCAAACCTTGCGTTATTATGAAAGAATGGGCATAATAACACCATCTCGTTCGCGGGGGAATATTCGTCTCTACTCAGATAGAGATGTTGACCAGCTCCGTCATATAAAGACGTTGACTGATGACTTGGGGGTTAATCTGGCCGGGGTGGAAGTTATTACTCGCCTGATGGAACACATAACCCAGATGCAACGTCAGCTAGACGAGATGCAAGCGGAGATCGAGCACCTTAAGGAGGCAAGGATTTAAATCATCCCCCAGAAGTGTACTTTTGGGGATGCTAAGAATAGAAATCTGCCCGGAGTTTCCAGAAAATCTGGAGAGTTTAAGGGTAAAGAAAGGGGGTGAAATGGGCTGGCAAGTAACTGCAAAGGGGATTCATTGCGATCTTGTGGATGAGGGGACAAGCCTTCTGGTGCATAAAGATGGAACCATAATATGCACTTACTACAGAAGGTATAGTAAGGAAAAAAACCAGGCGAAGAAGTTGAAGAGCTGCCTTACCCCAGAGAAATGTCCTCGTGTTAGCGAGTTTCGAGATTGGGCTCTTTCAAACTAAATACCAGGGGAATCCCTTCCAAAAGTGCCCTGGCTGCCTAGGCGTTAAGGTGAGTCAATGGTTCTCGGGGGTAAGGTAGGAAGAGGCTTGTTATGAGAGAGGAGAGATTTACTGAGCAAGCACAGGAGGTGTTGGTCATTTCGCAGGAGTTAGTGCGCCGCTACCATCATAGCCAGTGGGATGTGGAGCATATTCTGCTTGCTTTGCTGGAGCAAGAGGATGGCCTGACTGAGAAGATATTATATGAGCTAAAGGTAGATGCCGGGGCAATGAAGCAGGCAGTAGAGGTGGCCTTGGAGAAAGCTCCTAAAGTTGCCTACGGGGGGGTACAGCTCTATGCCACGCCACGCACTATTCAGTTGTTAGAAAATGCCTCCGCCGAAGCGGATAGACTTAAAGACGAGTTCATTGGCACAGAGCATCTTCTTATTGCTATTGCCGGAGAACAGCAGGGGGAGGCTGCCGGTATTTTTCGCAGTTTTGGCATCGATCGGGAGAGGGTTTACCATGCCCTTCAAGAAATTCGTGGTGGGCATAGAGTTACCGACCGCAGAGCTGAGAGCAAATATCGTGCCTTGGAGAAATATAGCCGAGACCTCACTGAACTTGCCCTGCGGAGCAAGCTTGACCCGGTCATTGGTCGAGAGGAGGAGATACGCCGAGTGATGCAGATCCTTACTCGGCGCACTAAGAACAATCCGGTAATTATCGGTGAGGCTGGAGTAGGTAAGACAGCTATTGCTGAAGGGCTGGCACAAAAAATTGTCGCCGATGATGTTCCTGACTCGCTAAAGGGGCGCCGGGTAATCGCCCTCGATATGGGGGCTTTGGTGGCGGGAAGCAAATTCCGTGGTGAGTTTGAAGAGCGGCTTAAAGCAGTTATGGATGAGATTCGTGAAGCACAAAGGGAGATTATCCTGTTCATTGATGAGTTTCATACCGTGGTGGGAGCCGGGGCAGCAGAAGGAGCTATTGATGCCAGCAATATGCTCAAACCAGCGCTGGCTCGAGGGGAGCTCCAATGTGTAGGAGCAACGACTCTCGATGAATACCGCCAGCATATCGAAAAGGACAAAGCTTTAGAGCGGCGTCTGCAACCAGTCTTCATCAGTGAGCCCAGCGTCGAGACTACTATAGAAATGTTGCGCGGACTTCGCCCCAAGTATGAGGCACATCATAAGATCAAGATCGATGACCATGCTCTCGTCGCTGCTGCTCAGTTGAGCCACCGCTATATCACCGATCGCTTCCTACCAGATAAAGCTATCGACCTTGTCGATGAAGCCGCTTCAAAGCTACGCATCGATGTTGAAAGTGCCCCCCCACAGATTAAGGCACTAGAGCAGAAACTTCAGCATCTAGTCAATGAGGAGGAGGCAGCCTCGCAACGGCAAGACCACCAGCGTGCCACTGAACTTAGAGCGAAAAGATTGAGCTTGGCAGATAGATACAATCAGGAAAAGACGCAGTGGCTCCAAGGCAAAAGACTAGATGGTATGGTAGATGAGGAAGATATTGCCGATCTTGTCTCCAAATGGACCGGTATCCCTGTATCTCGGATGCTGGAAAGCGAAGCTGAGAAATTAGTTCACATGGAACAAAGGATTCATCAGAGATTGGTAGATCAGGAGGAGGCAGTAGCTAGTGTCTCTGAAGCTATCAGGCGGGCTCGAGTCGGGCTTAAAGACCCACGCAGACCTATTGGGAGCTTTATCTGCCTCGGCCCTACTGGAGTGGGCAAGACAGAGCTAGCTCGTGCTTTAGCTGAGTTCCTCTTCGATGATGAGAATGCCCTAATATGCCTCGATATGTCAGAATATATGGAAAAACATACCGTATCTCGCCTTATCGGTGCCCCTCCAGGATATGTAGGCTATGAGGAGGGGGGGCAACTTACTGAAGCAGTGCGCCGCCGTCCTTACCAGGTGATCCTCTTCGATGAGATCGAGAAGGCCCACTCCGAGGTATTTAATATCCTCCTCCAGATTTTAGAGGATGGCAGGCTGACCGATGGTCATGGCAGGACAGTAGATTTCAAGAATAGTATTGTCTTCATGACCTCAAACCTAGGCACTCAGGAATTGCAGCGGCAGGCGGTAGGCTTTCTCCGTGATAGCTTCAGTGAGCAACAGCGGCTGCGCAGCACTATCGACAGTAATTTAAGGCAGACTTTTCGCCCTGAGTTCCTTAACCGCCTAGATGAGATCATAATCTTCCGTCCTCTGACTGAAGAGCATATTAAGCAGATTGTCGACTTGATGATAAATGAGGTGAAACGTCGCCTCACTGAGCGTCAAATAATGATGGAGCTTACCAATGAGGCAAAATTATGGCTCGTTAAGGAGGGATATAACCCAATGTATGGGGCACGGCCGTTGCGCCGAGCTATCCAGCGCTATATAGAGAACCCATTATCTAAAAAGATCTTGACCGGCGAGTTTACCGAAGGGGATACTGTGGTGGTTGATTTGGGAACTGAAGGTTTGCTTTTTGCTAAGAACCGCCCTCCTGCCCAAATGACATCGCCATAAGCTTCCAGTTTGCTTATAATTATGAGTAGACAAACCCCAAAAAGTTGCAAGACTCTCGTGGGGTGGTTTAGGAATCTTGAAGGAGAAAAGCAGTTTGGCGTTTGTGGTTGCTGCATTGCCTCAGGTATCAGGTAATGGTATGTGTGGTTTCTGGTAGGAGCATTACTTTTGGGTCGTAGCCCAAAGTAGGCTCCAGGAGGGTGATATAAAGGGTAAGAAAAAAACGGTCGGCAAAAGTTTGCACTATGCTTTCACAGGATAGTGAAGAATATCTGATGTTTTCCGCAGCCAGGATCGAACTGGAGGGGGTGTTGCATATCCCTGCCGGGGTAATCCCCTCCCCTGGCGTAGTGACCTGCCATCCTCATCCCCTTTTTGGCGGAGATATGAGCAACAATGTTGTCTTGGCCATTTGTCGTGCCCTGGCTTGGGCAGGGATAGCCACCTTCAGGTTCAATTTCCGTGGGGTGGGGAAAAGCCAAGGTAGCTTTGCTGAGGGAGTCGGTGAGCAGGAGGATGTCGGGGCTGCTATAGCTTACCTCCGTAGTAGGAGAGAAATTGACTCTCAGAGGATTGGACTGCTGGGGTATTCCTTTGGTGCCAGAGTGGCCCTTCCTGTGGCACTTCGTGAAGAGTGCCTTCAAGCGTTGGCACTCATCTCGCCACTATTTTCAGCCTCTGATTGGGAGCAAATGAAGAATTATCTTGTGCCCAAGCTTTTTCTCTGTGGCAACAAGGACGGTTTTGTTTCCTCCTCAGAAGTTGAGCATTTCAGCCAGCAACTTTCTCAGCCATGGCAACTTGAGATTATCCCCGGGGCAGACCACTTTTGGTGGGGATATGAGGAAGAGGTAGCCAGGAGAGTATCAACCTTCTTCTCTACTGCCCTAAAGTCGTCTAAGGCAAAAAGATAACAAGAATGAACAAAGACAACTTCTCCTCGGAAAGAGATGATTATACAGCTCAAGACATCCAAGTCTTGAAGGGACTGGAAGCAGTGCGTCGCCGCCCTGGCATGTATATTGGGAGTACTGATCAGCGAGGGCTTCATCACCTCATCCTGGAGATCGTTTACAACAGTGTTGACGAAGCAATAGCCGGCTACTGCGATCGGATTGAGGTTACTATCTGCCGCGATAGTAAGGTCAGAGTGACCGATAATGGGCGAGGTATTCCTATCGAGACCCACCCCACTACCGGGGTGTCAACACTGGAAACAGTGATGACCACACTCCACTCTGGGGCGAAATTCGGTGGAAAAAGTTATGTAGTTTCCAGTGGGCTACATGGTGTAGGGGCCGCAGTAGTAAATGCCCTCTCCTTATACCTTCAGGTTGAAGTCAGACGTGAGGACAAGATTTTCTCTCAGGAATATCGCTATGGTGTCCCCCAGGATGAGGTAAAGGTTAAAGGAGAAGCTGCTGGTAGCGGGATCACCACCACTTTCCTTCCGGATAGAAACATTTTTGGTAACCTGAACTACGATTTCGATTATCTGACGCAGCGACTCAGAGAGCTGGCCTATTTAGTGCCCGGGTTGGCAATACATATTGAAGATGAATGGGAAGGGCGGGAATTAAATTTCTATTTTGAGGGAGGCATAACGAGCTTTGTTCGCTATCTTAATAGGAACAAAGCTGTTCTCTACCCCAGACCTATCTATATATCCCAGGAAGTAAATGGGACAGCAGTGGAGGTGGCGCTGCAATATAATCAAAGCTTTAGTGAACTCACCCTCAGCTTTGCCAATTGTATTGATACTGCCGATGGGGGGAGTCACCTTACTGGTTTTCGTTCCGCATTAACCCGCATCCTCAATGATTATGCTCGCAAGATGAAGCTGATTAAAGATGAGGGTGCAAACCTTGTCGGGGAGGATGTGCGAGAGGGATTAGCTGCTATCGTTAGTGTCCAACTTGCCGAGCCTCAGTTTGAGGGGCAGGTCAAGGCTAGATTAGGCAACCCTGAAGTGAAAAGTCAAGTGGAGTCGGTGGTAGCTGAAGGACTAGGAGACTACCTTGAACAGCATCCCGACGAGGCTAGGAAAATTTTGACCAAATGCTTGGCCTCCGCCCAGGCCCGGGAGGCAGCACGTAAAGCCAGAGAGCTGATCCAAAAGTCTCGGACCTCGAGTGTCGCTGTCTTGCCGGGAAAATTAGCTGCTTGTGCCGAGAGGGAACCTTCTCACTGTGAACTCTACTTGGTGGAGGGAGATTCGGCTGGCGGCTCCGCCAAGCAGGGGCGGGATCGGGGTTTCCAAGCAATATTACCCCTTAAGGGGAAAATTCTCAATGTAGAGAAGGCTTCCCCGGATAAGATGCTAGCCCATGAAGAAATCCGCACCTTAATCGCCGCCTTGGAAACGAGCATAAACGAGCATTTTGATCTCTCCAAGCTTCGCTACCATCGGGTAATTATCATGACTGATGCTGATGTTGACGGCTCTCATATCCGCACCTTATTGCTCACCTTCTTCTTCCGCTATATGAGGCAGTTGATCGAGAACGGGCACCTGTTTATTGCTCAACCCCCTCTTTATCGTCTCCAGGCAGGTAAAGAACAACATTGGGTCTATACCGAGAAGGAGAAGGAAGATTGGTTAAAAAAGCTCTCGGGCAAGAAAGTGGAGACTCAGCGATATAAGGGACTAGGGGAAATGAGTCCGGAACAGCTTTGGCAAACCACCATGAACCCCGAGACAAGAACAATATTGCAAGTAGAAATAGAGGATGCGGTCAAAGCAGATCAAATGTTCTGCATCCTGATGGGCAATGATGTTGCCCCACGCAAAGCTTTTCTCCAAGCCCATGCCAAGAGTGCGAAAAACCTGGATATTTAGGCGCGGACCAAAGAGATGCACTTGGTCGATAAAAGAGGCGATTGATTTTGGGAGGCAGTGGGCAATCAGTCGGCGCGGAAAAGATTTTTGGGCAGCTTGATAAAAGGCGCAGGTTACTTATAGGGAGGCAATAAAATGGCAATCAAATTTGAAAAGGTGGTTCAGCAATCAAAACTATTAAGTCCGCTAAATAACTTTGAACTGGATACGCAAACCGTTGAATATAGGATAGACCCTCTAACCAAGGAGACTACTTTTCTTAATGTAACCGCCGCTGAAAGAGGGGTAAGATTTCCTATATGGCTTGATGAGGCTTTGCTTAAGGAGGCAATTGAGAAATCAAGACAGGGCTGTTTTCTTTGTACTGAGCAGGTCGATAAATCAGCGGCAAGATACGTGAGTGAAATTGTCCCTGAGGGGATACTTAGAGTAGGACAGGTATGCCTGTTTCCTAACATATTCGCCCTTGCCAAACACACCGCTGTCCTTACTATACCCGGCCTGCACTACTTGAGCATAGCTGAATACACGCCAAGTCTGCTTAACGATTGTTTCACTGGTGCCTTAGAGTTTATCAAAAGAGTGCACAACATAGATCCTAGTGCTGAATACGCAGTTATTGGCTGTAATTATCTTTTCCCCGCCGGTTCGTCTAGTGTCCACTCCCACTTCCATATCTTTGTGGATTCGATTCCTTTTGGCTATGTGAAAAGGCTGCTAGACGAAAGCAGGCTCTACCTTGATAAAAATGGGGCAAATTACTGGCCAGAGCTGATAGAAGCTGAGAAGGTGGAAAAGGAAAGGTATATTGGCAGTATTGGAAACACGGAGTGGCTGGTTCCATTTGCCCCCACTGGTGACTACGAGGTCCATGCTGTGGTAAGAGAAAAGTCAAGTTTTATTAGCTTTGCTCAAGAAGATGTAGCTGCTTTGGCAGAAGGGCTGGCCAAGGTTTTACAATACTATAGCAGCCAAAACCTATTTAGCTTTAATATGATGTTATACTCAGGGCCACTAGGTGATAAATCAGAATATTTTTGGTCTGGGTTGAAAGTTGCTTCTCGAGCCTATCTACCTCCATATTACACCAGTGATGTTACCTGGAGGCAACGGCTTATGCAGCGATATGAGCTTTGGATTGATTCACCAGAAAAGGTAGCTGTGGCATTAAGAGCAGCGTTCCGAATTACCTAGCTGCTCTAAAACCCGCTTTAACTGGGGGGGTAATTCTGAGCTGAATTCTACATATTTCCCCGTGCTCGGCAGTCTGAATCCCAAATGGTTGGCGTGGATAAATTGGCGCTCTACAAGGGGTGATTTTGCCCCATAGGTTGTGTCTCCAACTACTGGGTGGCCGATAGCTGAGAAGTGAACCCGGATTTGGTGGGTGCGCCCTGTCTCCAAAGTCACCTCCAACAGAGTATAGCCAGCCAGGCGTTCGACCACACGGTACAAAGTGCGTGCCTTCTTGCCCTGAGCAGCGATGGCCAGCCGTTTCCGATAGCGTTGGTCACGTCCGATAGGAGCTTCGATGACACCTCGCTCCGGGGCAGGGTATCCTTTTACCAGTACCAGGTATCGCTTCACCATAGAGTGACTCTTTATCTGCTCAGCGAGAGCCCTTTGTATTGTGCTGTTCTTAGCAACAACCATTAGCCCTGAGGTATCTTTATCCAGGCGATGCACTATACCAGGCCGGACAGATCCATCGGAGGATAAATCAGGGCAGCGGGCCAGTAGCGCATTAACTAAGGTGTGGTGGGAATGGCCGGGGGCAGGATGAACCACAAGTCCGGCACTCTTTTCGATGACTAATAGCTCGCTATCCTCATAAATGATGGATAGGGGGATGTCTTCTGGAGTAAGGCTAGGAGAAGGGGGCAAGTTAATTCTGATTCTATCTCCGCTTTTAACTCTATAGTTTGCTTTGGCAGCAGCATTGTTTACCGTGATATAGCCGGCATCAAGCAACTTTTTAATCTGGGAGCGGGAGATTTCCTTATATTCATGGCAGAGGTATCTATCGAGCCGAAGCCCACCTTCATTTGTTACTGTTAAGGTTTGGTGGTCACCATCAGCGTTATGATCAGTTAGGGTTAACATATTCTCTGCGACCCAGTAAGGAAATAGCGAAGAGGAAAACTCCCAAGACTATAGCACAATCGGCTAGGTTGAAAGCTGGCCAATGAAAATCCCCCCAGAGATTAAGATCAATGAAGTCGGTAACATAGCCAAAGCGGAGGCGATCTACCAAGTTGCCTACTGCACCACCAACAAGCAAGCCCAAAGCTATCTTGGGTAGTGGCTTATCAAACGCAGGGTATCGGTAATAAAGAAGAAGTAGCCCAATTATTATCAGGACAGAAAAAACCACTGGCCATGGCTGGGGGGCAGGCAATCCAAAAACACCACCAGAATTAATAACATGGGTTAGCCGCAAAGTTCCCTCTTCGGGGAGTGATTGTCCCACAGACAAGCCATTTCTCACCCACAGCTTGCTGAGCTGATCTACGACTATTAGTATAGCAATGGCTAAAAAGAGCTCCCCTTGCCGCTTATCTCGAATAGAACCTACCCTTGGCATTTTTCGCCCGCAGTGACTTACATTTTAGACACATGCTTGCCTGAGGTAATACCTCTAGCCGAGCTGCCTCTATAGGCTGCCCGCAAACGTCACATAAGCCATAAGTTTCCTGCTCAAACTTATCTAAGGCATGGGTTATGTTACCGAGAAGCTCTTTTAATCGCTTCTCCAGAGCCAGTCGCTTCTCAAACTCAAAGGTTTCGCTTGCCCCTTCTTCTTTTTTACCAAAGGGGCTGCCTTCTCTCAATTCCCCCATAGGGGGAGCACCAGCCACTAGCTGCCCCAGTTCCTTAATTAAGCGCTGCTGCTGCTCTTTCAACCGCTGCCGATTTTCCTCGTAAGTAACTGCCATTTTCCTTGCTCCTTAACCAATTGAATATCTGCCTAGTTTAGTGACATTGTAGCGGGCAACCTTGGTGAGATTAAGAAGGATTTCTAATAGTCTAAGCCACCCCGGTGATTCAGATTAAATTTAACCAAACCCCCCAAAAATACCCAGAAAAGCCTTCAATTTCGGCGGGCAGAACATAGTCGCCAGGCTTCTTGGGATTTACTCTGCGTCCCTGGTGAGACTCGAACTCACGGCCCGCTGCTTAGAAGGCAGCTGCTCTATCCAACTGAGCTACAGGGACAAATTTTAACGACTGTAAAAACCTCACCTGCCCCTGAGAAGGAAGGCCATACCCCCTTAGCCCCCGGAAAGTATTTGATTTTATCGGCCCCCAAAACCCCCCCTTTTTTTCCACCCACTGAAATTGAAGGCCTTTTTTGAGTATATTTGGGGGCCTCTATGAGATCTGCTGAAACTTAATACGCCCCAAGAAAACGCTCAATATTCCCTTGGGGTGGTTTAGAGCTAGGATTTTTGTAGCTTCTTTAGTATATCACAAAGAAAGATAATCAGGCAACTACACCACAAAACATTTTGGAACCCCTACTTATTATGGTAAAATGGGCTAATGAACCTAGGTGATAGAGGTTTCTAAAAATAGGGGGAAAGGTGACAAAAACAATTGCTGAAATCAATGAAAAGATTCGTCGTGGCCAGGCGGTAGTGGTAACCGCCGAAGAAGTGATCGAAATCGCTGAAAGGGAAGGAGTAGACAAGGCAGCTCGCCATATAGATGTGGTGACTACCGGCACCTTCGGCCCGATGTGCTCCTCCGGCGCTTATCTTAATTTAGGCCACTCCAAGCCACGAATAAAAATCGGCGGAGGTAAGGCTTATCTCAATGATGTCCCTGTCTACACCGGGATCGCTGCCGTAGATGTCTATATTGGTGTCACCGCTCTCCCCGATGACGATCCTCGAAACAGAATACCCCCGGGGCACTTCAACTATGGTGGGGGACATGTAATAGAGGAGTTAGTAGCTGGTAAGGATATTAAGCTGAGAGTACAAGCCTACGGAACGGATTGCTACCCAAGACGGGAGCTGGAAACCTGGATTAACCTAGCTGATATCAATGAGGCGGTGTTATTTAATATCAGAAATGCTTACCAAAATTACGATGTGGGGGTGAATCTCTCCGATCGGGCCCTTTATACTTATATGGGAGTGTTAAAGCCAAACTTGGGAAATGCCAACTACTCCACTTCGGGGCAACTCTCCCCCCTACTTAACGACCCTTACTATAAGACAATTGGCATAGGCACAAAAATATTCTTAGGGGGTGGGATTGGGTTTGTGGCTTGGCATGGCACTCAGCATAACCCTGATGTATTGCGTGGAGATAATGGTGTTCCCCGGGGACCTGCGGGAACCTTAGCGGTGATCGGCGATCTGAAGCAGATGAAGCCCCAATACCTTGTGGGGACAAGCATGCTGGGCTATGGGTGCACTATGACTGTGGGGATAGGGGTTCCTATCCCAATACTCTCCGAGCAAATCCTGCGCTATACAGCGGTAAAGGATGAAGAGATTATTGCCCCGGTTATAGATTATGCTGAGGCTTACCCCCAGGGGAAATCGGATATCTTGGCAGAACTAAGCTATTCGGAGCTCAAAAGTGGGGAGATAGAAGTTTTGGGGAAGAGAGTGCCTACTGCCTCCCTATCTAGCTATTCAAAAGCCAAAGAGATAGCACATATCTTAAAGGAGTGGATTCAAAAAGGGGAATTTCTGCTAACTGAGCCGGTGGCAGCATTGCCTGGGGTGGAATCGGGAATAACCTTTAAACCTCTCAAGGAACGCCCTGTAGAGAAAGCCAGGTGATCGCTTGTCCAATTGAGGAGGGAAGGTGGTTATCTCACATAGAATTGTTTTACGCTTTCCACGTTCTTTGGTGGATCAGCCGATAGTATGCCGGCTGATAAAGGATTATAATCTTGAGTTTAATATCCTGAAGGCCTCGGTTACCCCCAAAGAGGAAGGCTTGTTAGTTTTGGAGCTAAGCGGGGAGAGAAAGGACTATGAGAAGGGCATGAGATATTTGGCTGAAGTAGGGGTGGAAACTCAGCCACTGAGTCAGGATGTCATCCGCAACGAAGCAAGATGCACTCACTGCGGTGCCTGTGTCGTTATCTGCCCTACCAAAGCCTTGGCTCTCGACCCACTGACGCGGCGAGTGGACTTCTATGACGATAAATGCATTGCCTGCGAACTCTGCGTACTAGCTTGCCCTCCCCGAGCTATGGAAGTGCGTTTTTAGCTTAGCGAGATACCCCCTGATTTATCTCGCTAATTTTGGGGGATGAGGGGTTATCCATGTTTAATACCATAAGGGAAGATATTAGGACTGCTTTTGCTAAAGACCCGGCGGCGAGAAGCGTGCCTGAGGTGATCTTTTGCTATGCCGGCCTTCACGCGGTGTGGCTTCACCGCGCCTCCCACTTCTTGTGGCAGCATAAGCTCCATTTTCTCAGCCGTTTGCTTTCCCAATTCAGCCGCTTATTAACCGGGGTTGAAATCCATCCCGCAGCAAAGATTGGCAGGCGTTTCTTCATCGACCACGGAGGGGGGGTGGTTATCGGGGAAACAGCAGAGATCGGGAATGATGTGCTGATATATCAAGGAGTTGTCCTCGGAGGCACCAGCCTCAGCAAGGGGAAACGTCATCCCACCATTGGGAACAATGTGGTTATTGGCAGCGCCGCAATATTGCTCGGCCCGATCACCGTTGGGAATGGGGCAATGATTGGGGCTAATTCAGTGGTGATAAAGTCTGTTGCCACAGGGGTCACTGTAGTGGGAGTTCCCGGACGAGTAGTAGAAGATAAGCGAAAACTGATAATAGATTTGGAACACGGTAAATTGCCCGATCCGGTTAACGAAGCAATTAAGCACCTCCTGGAGGAACAAGCTAGATTGGAAGAGCGCATAAAGAGGTTGGAGGGATTGGCTTCACCATCGTGCTCAGATGCTCCGGCTGAATTGGAAGGGCTCGACCGGAAGTAGGGTCGATCATGAACCAAATATATCTAGACTACGCCGCTACTACGCCTATTCATCCCCAAGTGCTAGAGGTTATGTTGCCCTATCTTGAGGATAAATTCGGTAATCCCTCCAGCATCTATTCCCTGGGGCAGGAAGCAAGAAGGGCGGTGGATGAGGCTAGAGAGAAGGTAGCAGCTTTGATTGGTGCCGACCCAGCGGAGATATTCTTCACCAGTGGGGGTACTGAGGCCAATAACTTCGCCCTTTTCGGGATAGCCAAATCATTGGAAAGCAAGGGCAAGCACATTATCACCTCGGAGATCGAGCATCATTCAGTCTTGGAAACTTGTATTCACTTGCTCGAGGTGGGTTTCGATGTTACCTTCCTCTCAGTAGATAAATATGGGGTGGTAGATCCTGATGAGGTGGCCAAGGCAATCACCGATGATACCATCCTCATCAGTATCATGAAAGCTAATAACGAAGTGGGCACCATCGAGCCCATCTCCGAAATCGCCGCGATAGCCCGGGAGAAGGGAATCTATATGCATACCGATGCGGTGCAAGCAGTGGGAAAAATTGGGCTAGATGTGGGTGAGCTAGGAGTGGATTTGCTTTCGCTAGCCGGCCATAAGATATATGGTCCCAAAGGGATTGGGGCTTTATACATCAAAAAGGGGACCAAGATAGTTCCCCTTATCTATGGAGGGCACCAGGAGAGAAACCTTCGGCCGGGCACGGAGAATGTCCCTGGCATTGTAGGATTGGGTCAGGCGTGCCAGCTTGCTTGCCGAGATTTAGCCTCCCAAATGGCCTATTTGGCTAGCCTGCGGGATAGACTTGAGGCTGGCATTATGGGGAGGATAAACCAGGTTTATCTAAATGGACATCCCACTCGGAGTTTGCCCCATATTTTGAATGTAAGCTTCGAATCTATTGAAGGAGGATCGGTGGTTTTGAATCTGGATATGAAGGGCATTATTGCCTCTGCTGGTCCTGCCTGCACCTCAGCACAATCTACACCTTCTCATGTTCTTTCAAGCTTAGGGGTCCCCGCTGAAGTAGCCAAAGGGGCGGTAAGGTTCTCTTTGGGGAGAGAGAATACCCCAGAGCAAATAGATTACACCCTGAGCACATTGGTAGAGATTGTAGGCAGACTACGGGCGACGTCTGTCTTACCTAGCAAAAGGAGAAGACCAATATGATGGAAGCCCATTTAGGTGTTACCACATGTGATAAATGTGGGGAACTGATGGAGAAGGGACAAGGTGTCCTCGTCATAGCGGAGGGAATCATCGCCGAGGCAGATGAGGAACTAACCTTTCACGGATCCTGTATTCGCTATGCCTGCCATCTTAGTTGCTGGGATGGCGTTGAGGAAGCAACTTAGTAAGTTGAGTTTAGTAGTGAGAAGGTTCAGGGGGGGATGTTTACTTAATGACTTTCAAAGATTTAA
>Ga0209345_10002472_pt1 | contig 20349 bp, 14 predicted proteins | sample Cruoilmetagenom7_FD_187294 | JGI IMG/M metagenome (GOLD analysis project Ga0209345, IMG submission 187294) | Oil polluted marine microbial communities from Coal Oil Point, Santa Barbara, California, USA - Sample 7 (SPAdes) (version 2) | ecosystem: Environmental > Aquatic > Marine > Oil seeps ... | reverse complement strand
CTAAGAAGTGGAAATTTTTATTTATATTAATTTTATTCTTTTTAGCTGGATATATCGGAAACATTATTATGATTATTTTTTACTTAATTGATCTTATACTTTTGATGGTTGCCTTAGTTTACTTCTTTGGAGGTTTTTTTGTTTATTTAATAATTAAACAAGCTTATATTACATATTTACAATTGGATAAAGCTATTAAAACTCAGAAGGATTATATTGATCAAATTTTAAAAGCATCTCAATTCAAAACTGATTTTTTAGCAACGATGTCGCATGAGCTACGAACTCCTTTGAATGCTATTATAGGCTTCACAGATTTGATTTTAGAAGGTATTTATGGTCACTTAAGTGATGATCAACAACAATATCTTATCGACATCAAATCTTCAGCTGAGTATCAATATGAAATGGTTAAAAATATTTTAGATATCTCAAAGATAGAATCTGGTAAATTATCTCTTGATATAGAGATATTTTCTTTAAATACCATAGTAAATCAAGTAAAAGCTAGTTTTAAATCAAAAATGGATAAAAAAGGATTGAAATTCTATATTAAAGGGCTTGCTAATGAGAAGAAAATTTCAGCTGATCCAATAAAATTCAGAGAAATAATAAAGGAGTTAGTTGATAATGCAGTAAAATTCACTAAAAAAGGTGAAATATCATTTTCTTTTCAAGAAGACGATAGTAATTGGATGTTTTCAATAGAGGATACCGGAATTGGAATAAAAAAAAGAGATTTTGAGATTGTTTTTGAGGATTTTAAACGCTCTATTGATCCTTATGTCTTATCTACTGAAGGATCAGGTCTTGGGTTATCTTTAACCAAAAGATTGATAAATCTGTATGGTGGGGAACTTAGGTTTGAAAGTGCTTATGGAAAGGGTTCAAAATTTTACTTCAATATACCCAAACCTATTTTAGAAAAAATATGAGAGTAATAATTATTTTATCACTCGATAAGAAATCAACCTAATACCTATTAATACTAATAATATTTGAATATAATCGTGTTGAGCTCCTATATTAATTCTTCTAACATTTACAATCTCCTCCCATAAGAAATGATAAAATTAATTTCTACAATTTTTTATTCTTTCTATTTATCATTTTCTTTCAACCTTGAAATTTGGTATCAACTGAACTGATATTGAGAACTATGCAAAAATCTACTAAGGTATTTCGTAATATAAATATATCTCATCATAAACAATAACTATGATAAAAAGAGTAAAATTATTTAGAATTACAAAACATTAAATCTTATTAATTAGACATTTTATTTAGATTAGGAAATAAGTATTAATCGTAAAATTAGTATATATTATGTTAACTGCAACTATCGAACAAGAAGGAAAAACGCGAATAGAAAATATATTTGTAATCGATGCCCACTCGCATTTAGGAGAAGATGTGGATGGAGCAAAAATGATGAATCCGCTAGCACCGGGTACAGGAACTTTTGATTTTTGGGGTAATGTTCAAGGAAGATTAAAATCAGAGTGGGTAAAAACTGGAGAACAATCCTTTAGAACTTCAATGGACGGGAAATCGACTAAAATTTCTTGGTCGTTCAATCATTATCCTTTTACAGATAAATTGTATGTTGCGTTAGAAGCGTTGGGAAAGAGATATTCTGATTTAAAAGAAAAATCTAAATTTTATTCTTTCATCGATCAAGGCGTCGTTTTTCCTTTTCAAGATGTTTTTAGAGATAAACATCCAGAAGCTTTGTATCGAGCTAGTAATATTAACGTTTCCAGATTTACTACGCGCTTTCCATTTTCTATGAAACTAATTGGATACGCTCGCTGCAATCCTATGGAAGGAGAAAGGGCAATTAAGGAGGTAACATACGCTCGACAAGTATTAGGGCTCCGGGGTCTAAAATTACATCCTCGATCAGATAGATGGATCGACAATATTAAAACTGGCAAACCACTTAAGGTTTTAATTGAAGCCGCAAGTCATTCCATGCCCGTAATATTTGATACTCGTGGAAGAGGTTCAATATTAGACATTGCCGAATTAATTAGATCAACTAGAACAACCTTAGCTCAACACTATCCAGAGTTATTACCTCATTTTAAGGTTATAATTGCACATTTCGCTCAAGGAAATATTGGCGATTACGAAGTCTATAATGCGATTGTCCAACCGAATACTTATGGCGATTTATCTATGCTTCATGGAGAGGGGGCTGGGAACTTTTTAGAAGATTTTCGAAAATGGTTTAAGGTGCAAAATAAAATAAGAGTCGATAATCGAGATTGGTCCGAATACCTTCTATACGCCTCAGATTACCCTTACTTTGGAGATATTCACGCTCAAAAGCTTCTGATATACATTATAAATAAACGGTTTTTTGATACAGGTGGAAACATTAAAGACGTCAGAAATATCATGGGGTTAAACCAGATAAAAATTCTTCCTGAGTATAGCTTACATCAAAATAAAAACAACGAAAGTAGTTTACCATGTACTTTAATATCAAACCCATCAAATAGTAAACCTACTTCTTATGAAATCGCTATAAAAGCTTTGGCAAAAATAATCGTAGAAAACAAGGTCGATATTAAAAGATTCTGTATACAATTCAAGGATACCTGGGATAACTTTAACGACGATATTTTATTGAACGCCTTCACACCGACTACCAAAGAAGAAGTTCCAATCATGCTAACTCAATTGGTAAAAGATCAAATCACTTTATTTGCACCCTTAAACAAAGAGGCAGCGTGGAATAAGTTTGGATATAAATATTTCAACCCAAAAGATCGCGGGTTTTTCGCATCTATCTTCAAACAAAACTACTTGGCTACGAACGAAAAGCAGACGGTTGAATGTTTAACTCAGATTTTTAATTAAATCTAAATTTGTTTAAAATTGGTTTAAGATAAGATCTTTTTTCTAACCATATTAATAATAATCATATTCAAAGCTTTTGTTCAAGCTCTTGTTCAAGATATTGAAATCTACCAAGAGCGGATGTTCCTATAAAGATTATCAATATAGCCAGAAAGAAAAGAAAATAATTAGTAAATGTTTGTTGGAAAACAAATATTCCTGCTATGATAGGAACCAATAATCCTATTGAATTAAATACTGGAAAAACCACTGCTACTCTACTTTTTTGAAAAGCACTTTGATAGAAGGCAAAACTACTAATATTACATATAGCTAGCCCCCACCATCCTAAAAAAACCCATAAATGATTATATTCAAACCAAAAGATACCAAAAAAAATTTCAGCCCATATATACCAAGTTAGTTGGATATTTGCTTGAATTACAGCTTGGGCTAAAATATTTGTAAAAACATTACCAAGAGCAAGCAAAAAGGAGCCCGTGAGCATGATAAAAAATCCTTCTAAATTTGTACCTCTCTTTTTTATTGATAGTACAAAGCTAAAAACAGTGATGGAAAACGTTATTGCTAAGAAAATTATAAGAGGGATGACAAAAAGATGCAAATTTATGACAATATTTGAAATTCCAGCTAACACAATCAAAATTGGTGAGATTGCTAATATAATTATTGCCAGAAATTCGTACCATTTTATTTTTTCTCCTAAAAGACGGTTTGCAGCAATAACCATAATGATTATTCCCAGACTGTTTATAGGTAAAGAGACCATTACTCCAACTAGCCCTATTGACATTATGTAAGGAAACCAGGCCACAACCCCTAAGACAGCTCCTAATAACCACCATTTGTTCTTAATAATTTCCTTAAAAGATTTTAATATCCCCTTTAAACCTTTATCAAATGTAATTTCAGGACCTTCTTTTAATCCCATCTTCTGAAAAATTATTGCGAAATTAAAACATAGGAGTGCTATTAAAACTAAAACAATTCCAGTTAGAGCGGTTATGAAATTGACCATGATTATAATATATTTATTTTAAAATTCATTTATTTTATTATTGACCTATTAAAAATACGGAAATCTTACTTAATTCATTATAAAAATTTCGGTATATAGTTGAATATCTCGAATTAATTTTAAATACTTATCTTTTACTAAATTTCATAAGTTATGAAATCAAAATAAAACTAAAAACAATAAACAAAGTAGTTTTATAATAATCGTTTTCCTTATCATATATTATAATACCAGAATAACGAGTTACAAATAAAAAAATATGTTTGTTCTATCATTTTTATTTATTTTATTAATTTTTTTCGTTCTATTTCTTGCCTCGATTTCAATTATTCTTAGTTTTGTTTTTATGCTTGTTTTTATTAATGTAAATTTTAATTTCTTTTATTACAATCATAAAGCAAAGTTATCAGATATAACTTATATTAAAAAAACTCTGAAATTTATAGTTAAAATGGTAAGCTTAATTTTAGGTTCCAGATATGAACTAAAAATAACAACAAGAGACAATATTAAATATTGCGGAGATGTATTTGACAGCACGCTATGTAAATGTCTGTACTTAAATAATAATTATGAGCCCTCTGTTACTGAATATTTAAAAAAAACATTAAAAAAAGGTGATATCTTTATAGATGTTGGAGCCAATGAAGGAATGTTTGGTATACTTGCAGGAAAACTTGTTGGTCATACTGGTAAGGTTTATTGTATTGAACCTTTACCAAGGAATATCTCTATTTTAAAAAAAAATGTACAAATTAACAATTTGAATAATGTTATAATCTATGATGTAGCCGCTGGAGACGAAAATAAAGATGTATCCTTTTTTGATATAAAAATAAACAATATGTTAGGCGGTGCTGAAAATATAATGACGGTTCTTTTGTCTAAAATACCAGGTATGGTTCAATTAATCAAAGTAAAACAAAGAAGATTAGATACTTTAATAAATGAACCTTTAGATAAAATCAAAATAATAAAGATAGATACAGAAGGATACGAAGAATATGTGCTAAAGGGATTGGATACTTGGTTAATTGGAAAATGTTCCTTTGATTTTATTATAGAAATGAACCCGAGTAAATCAAAATATATTATTGATTTACTTTTAAATAAACATAAATATACAGGATATATGCATTGGATGGATTCCGTAGCATATAATGATAATATTTATTGGGAGAGACTCGATATAAATTGTAACACTCAAAAGAATGTCTTATTTACTAAATATCGTTTCAGAGATATAAGTATATAAGTATAGCTCGTTTCTTTTAACTTTTACTTTCTAAAAATAAAAAAAGGGAATAATCCAATTATAAGTAAAATACATCTGTTTATGAAAATCTTATAAAAAAGTATAATTTAATTTTCAACAAAGTTAAAACTTAATCAATAATATCTACTTTTTTTAAAAGATTATAAATTAATAAATTAAATACATCCTCAACATTTAATCCCGTCTTAGAGGAAGTTTTAAGCTTAGAAATTAACTTAAATTTGGATCTTATAAAATCTGATTGGTTTTCATCAACAGTTTCTGGATTTACTAAATCATATTTAGTTCCAACCAAGATTATTGGAAGGTTGCTATTATGCATTCGAACTAAATCAATCCATTCTCCAGCGCTTTCAATAGTAATCGGATTTGACAAATCAAATAATAATAGAGCTCCTGATGCGCCTTTCACATACTTTTTAAGTAAGAATCGAAATCGATCTTGCCCTCCGAAATCCCACAATTGCAATGATACATCGTACGCTTCGTAATTTAAGCGTTTTAGATAAAAATCGACTCCTAATGTCATTTCTTGGGTTTCGTTAAACAATCCTTCTACATATCTTTGTAGCAATGTTGTTTTACCTACGTTTCCGTCTCCTACTGTGAGTATTTTAAATAAAATTTGCTTAGTCATAGTTAGAAAACTCTTTTTTTATGTCCTACAAATTTTTGTTTTTATGTCAAACCTTTTTTTCTAAATTAGGAGTAGTGTATACTAATTTAAACTTAAGTAAAGCATTTTAGATGTTTCCTGTTAAATCTAAATTAGAAGCCCCTAGACTTAATAACATAATAAAAATCATCTTAATAACATTATCACTATTTAATTAAATCTAAGGATTGAATAATAGAAAGTCTTTTTCTTAATTTCAAATAATGCAAACATTTAAATATAACTTTTTTGTACAAAATATTATACATAATAGTGTATTATTCAGAATTTATGTTAATATTTAATTAATAATAGGGTAAAAAAATGTTTGTTCAAAGCAAATCTGATAATGAACCTTCCTATAAAACTACGGAGATGCTAGGGCTAGAAATAGTACAAGTAGCTAAATCTGGGAAAAGATTAGACATTATTTTTCACAAAGGAATAGCGCTCTCTCTTACTCAAAAAGTTATGGCATTACACAGGGAAAAAATTTTTAATAAAAAACAAGGAAATTTAATTGCTTCAATCGACGATTTTGGTGTATTCATTCATTTTTTCACATTAAACTCAAATAATATTTTGATAATAATTTATATGGAAAAAAAGAACAATGTAATAAACAGTTGCACTCAAATGTATGTTCTTTATAAAAAAATATGTGAAATAATTAACACAAATAATCCTATATCAAAGATTTTAAATATTTGTAACCAGACCATAAAGATTAAATAATTTAGAAAATGAAAGTGGTTTTTTTTAAGACATATAGTTATTTGTCAAAGAGTAGTAGATTGAATTCAATTCTTTTTTAAATTTATATATCTGAAGAACTTAAATTGTAAATACAGATATACTCTTCTTAGAAAAACTGAAAAAAGAATAAAGTAGGAAATATAGACCTAAAGTGTATTAAATAATGAAGTAATTATCCACTATGCTTCCAAAGTTTTTAAAATGGGAAACATCCCCATTAAAATTTAGTGGATTTACTTTATCTTTGAATAAAGTTATAAATTCATCAGGTATTAGTTGCATATACCTCTGATCAATTTCTGATATTTTTTCTTTTTCGATTAAATATGCAAAAACGACATCATTTTTTAAAGTTAGATAAAATCGCTGATTTCCAAAATTTATCTGTTTAAGCCTTATACCAGGCTCTTGACCAATCAATTCTTTCGTAAATGTTAATAGAGCAGATATAAAACCACTAATTTGAAGTTCAAAATTTGCGAGTTTTTTTTTTTTTTTATTAATTTTTGAAAAATATAAAAGTCCAGATGTGCTTATTATAAGAAGTGCTAATAAAGAATTTGATTTTGGAATTTTGAAATCTTGCTTACAAATTTGCTGAATTTCTGAAATTGATCTTTTAGAGCAAAGTGCTTCGTTTAATTTCTTCGAGAGATAATAAAATTTAGAGAATTTTAATATTGATTTTTTCTTATCCAGATAAATTATAACAGTTATTTCCTTGTGTTTATTATCAAAAAAGTGAATATATACTGTATAATTAGAAATTAAATCAATTAAAAACCCGTGTTTGTTTGCTAATATTTTCTCTTTGTTTACTTTAATTATTTTTTGGATGAGTAGGTTGCCTATTCCTTTTTGGTAAATTATCTTTATTTTTCCTCCTGCATTTAAATAGGATATTTTTATCAATCCTACACCAAGAAGATCCATGGGAAAAGACATATCAGGTTCGAGGATCATCATAATTCTTTAATTTGTGATTTTGCCTAGCTAAATATTAAATAATTTTTTCTATAATATGAAAAATATAAAATAATAATTGTTCAAAAAGATAATATTTAAATTAATATTTAAGCTTTCTTATAACAAAAAGTTAAGTCTTGTGCTAAATTCTGCTTGAGTAGTGTAGTAAAGTTTTAAAAAAGTTTAGGAATAACCTAATTTGATCATTTTTTTGGTTAACATTTTAATATTAGTTCTTTTTTATAATTGTTAAATTTTGAAAATACCAAAATATTTTAAAATCCTTAAATAAGAAGATAAATCGAAAATTGTTTAGTAAATGAACGATTCCATAGATTAAATTAAAGAAAAATTTTACAAAATTAAAATAGGTTTTGAAAATATTATCTAAAGAAGAAATCTCGGTTCTCATCATCGAAGATAATCCTGGAGATGCTAGATTGATTGAAGAAATGTTAAAAGAAGCAAAAAGGTTTCAATTCAATTTCTTTAATCAAAAGACGCTTAGTGAGGGATTAGAAGAACTTCTAAAAAATGAAATAGATGTAATTCTATTGGACCTTAATCTTCCCGATTGCACTGGGCTTAACACGATTTCTATTATTCGTGACAAAGTAGAAACCATGCCAATTATTATACTTACAGGAAGGGATGATGAAGATTTAGCGATTAATTCCCTTAAACTTGGGATGCAAGATTATTTAGTTAAAGGAAAAATTGATCCCATATTATTAGAACGCTCAATTTTATACGCTATCGGAAGACAGCAAGTTAAGCTAGAATTAGAGCTTTCTAAAAAGAAAATTGAAGAAGAATTCCTACGGGCTAATTTTTACAAAGATATTTTTGCTCACGACATGAGTAATATTTTACAGGGGATATTATCAGTATCCCAACTTTGTAAAATGGAATTGACGAATCAAAGTGTTAATAATGATATTGTGAATATAATAGGGATAATCGAAAATCAAATCATTCGAGGTTCAAAATTAATCTCTAATGTTCGTAAACTTTCTCAACTTGAAGTATCTACAATGGATTTTCAACGAACAGAAATACGTAGTCTTTTAAAGACTTCAATTAATGATTTAAAAAACGAATATCAGACTCATAATATTAATATAAAAGTTTACTCTTCTTACAAGAGTGTTTATATTCAAGCAAATGATCTTTTACTAGATGTTTTTGAAAATATTTTAATTAATGCGGTACAACATAACGAAAATCTGAGTGTAAAAATAGCCATAAAAATTTCGAAAAAGAGAGAAAATCAAATAAGTTTCATTAAAATAGAATTTAAAGATAACGGGATTGGCATAGAGGATTTGAGGAAAGATTCAATTTTTACTAGAGCTTCTCCAGATAACAATTATATTGGCGGAATGGGTATTGGTTTATCGCTTGTAAAAAGAATAATAGATGGTTACAAAGGACAAATTAGGGTAGAAGATAGCATTAAAGGAGATCATACTAAAGGTAGTAATTTTATAATATTAATACCAGAAAACAGAATAAAATAATTAATTTTAAAAATCCAAATTTATATTCGAGATTATTTGGGGATTGTAAAAATGAAGGTTGTACCTTTGTCTACTTCACTTTCAAACCAGATTTCTCCCCCATGAAGCTGTACTAATCTTTTTGTGAGTGCTAGACCTATACCAGAACCGTGAACATTTTTTCTTTTATCATTTTTAATTCTACCAAATTCTCTAAATACAACTTCATAATCTTCCTTTGCAATCCCTATTCCTGTGTCTTCAACATGGAACTCCCAATCTTCTTCATTTTCTATGCATCTAAACGTAATCTTACCGCTTTCTGTAAATTTTACCGCATTATCAATTAAATTATATAAAATTTGCTTAAACCTAAATTGATCTGCTTTAATATAAATATGTTTATTTACACCTTCTAAACTAATATCTAATCCTTTCTTCTTGAATAAATGATTTACAATTGAAACGATTTCTTGTGTTATGGAGAGTAACTCAAAATTTTCTATAGTTAGTTCAAATTTACCCACATCAATAATCGATAAATCTAAAATAGTTTCGATTAATTTTTTTAAATGATCTGCTTCTGAAGTAACATCTTCCAAAAATTCAATTTGATCATCGTTTAATTTTCCATAACTTTTATCTAGCAATAATGATGTAAAGCCTATTATAGCATTTAAAGGCGTTCTTAACTCGTGAGACATAGTTGCGAGAAACTTCGATTTAAATTCTAACGAGGCAATTAATTGGTCTAATAATTTTTGACGATTTCTTTCATAGTTTTTGCGCTCAGTGATATCGGAAAAAAAAGATTGAATAATCATATTATTTGCGATTCTTATTATTGTAGATGTAATTTCTAAATCAATCATTTTACCATCTTTTCTTTGAACTGCGATTTCTATCTTAATTGGCTCTATTGAATCATATATTTCTTTATTATAATGTCTCGAAATAATTTCTGAAAATTCAGAACTAATTAAATCGAAGATATAGAGATTTATTATCTCATCTAAATGAAATTGAAATAAATTTAAAGCTTTTTTATTGGCTCTTAAAATTTTACCCGTTTTATCAATTAAAAATATTGCTAAAGGAGCATCCTCTATTAGTGCATTCATTTCATGAAGAATTTGCTCCAATCTTTTTACTTCTTGCTCTGATTGTTTAACTTCTGTAATATCCTGGGCTAATACATAGATTAGTGCCTGATTTCCTATATTTATAGGTGAAAAATTAAGTTTAAGCCAAATAATTTCGTCTTTTATTGGTTTTAAATATTTAATTTCTATCGGATTTGGGAAACTTCCTTTTAACATTTCTCTATGAACCTTATCAAATAATTCTAAATAATCGGGAATGACTAAGGGAGTTTCTTTATAATCGTTATTAATTATTTCCTCTCTATTTAATTCAAGTATATGCTCTAAACGTGAATTACAATCTACAACAATGCCTTGTTTGTTTAAAATCAAAATTGGATATGGGGACTTTTCAAATAAATCTCGATATCTCTTTTCAGATTCTTGTATACGCAATTCATACATTCGATGTTCAGATACATCTCGAATAGTTAATAAATCAGCAATTTCACCTTCCCAGTCTATTTCTACAGAGTGGATTTCAGCAATTGCGATATTACCTAGTTTTTGGATAATAGTTATCTCTTGAGTTTCTGGTCCAGTAGGATAACCAAAGTTTTTCCCAATAAATTCATTTTTATGTCGCCCAAAAAATATTTCTGCAATTGGGTTTACAAAACAGACTACTCCTTTTTTATCGACAATGACAATACTATCAGCGTTCTCTTCTATTATTTTGCGTAATCGAATCTCATCTTTTTGTAATTTATATACCAGTGATTCAATAGTCTGCTTCATTTTATGTCTATCAATTGCATGAAATATTGAACGTATTAATGAATTACTTTCAATCTTTCCTTTAACTAAATAATCTTGAGCACCTGCTTTAACTGCCTTAATTGCTAAATTCATGTTATCCATCCCTGTGAGTACAATAATGGGACTTATCGAACTTTCATTTAACATCCGTTCTAATGTTTCTATACCAGAGCTATCTGGGAGCATAAGGTCTAGAAGAATAATATCGAATGAAACCTCTTTGATGCAAATCAATCCCTTCGAAATATTTTCGGCAATACGCAAATCGAATATGAAATCTTTGGACTCTTTAAGAATTTCTCTAATTATTCGTATGTCTCCAAGATTATCTTCGATTAGGAGCATCTGTATAATCTGATTAAAACCATTATTACTCTGCATTTCTCTCTTTCTAGCTCTTTTTAATTCAATTTAATCTTAATTATTTGTTCCATATGTTAATTAAGGTAATCTGACACTTAATGACCAGAATTCCATTATATTCATTATTTTTTTATAGAATTGATCAAAATCCAAAGGTTTTATTACATAGCAATTTGCATGATTTTCATAAGCATTTACAATATCACCATCTGCTGAAGAAATTGTAAGAACAACTACAGGAATTAGTTTAAGATTAATATCCTCCTTTATTTCAGCTAGGACCTCTCGACCATTTTTTTTAGGTAAATTTAAGTCTAAAAAAATAAGATCTGGTGTTGGACTTTCCCTATAATTATTCTCTTTCCTTAAAAAATGTAATGCTTCTATGCCATTTTCTACTACATGAAGCTTAATATTCCTGGAACTTTCTTTTATAGCTTCTATAGTTAAACGAATATCACCAGGATTATCTTCTACTAATAATATTTCAAATGGTTTTGCTTCATTCCCTTGCTTCATTTTAATCGTTTAGACCTCAAATTTTCTAGTGTTTAATTTAAAACTTCTTTAATTCTGATTATTTTTATGAAATATTTAGCTTTTTATATCAATCTCTTTCGGGATTGAAAAATTGAAAGTAGAGCCTTTCCCTACTTCTGATTCTACCCATATCTTACCTCTATGGTACTCAATAATTTTTTTGCATATAGCTAATCCTATTCCGGTTCCCTCATATTTTCCAGTTCTATTTAAGCGTTTAAAAATAATGAAAATACGTTCAAAATCCTTTGAGTCAATCCCAATCCCATTATCACTAATAGAAAACACCCAATGCTTCCCTTCAGGATGTACTGAAATACTAATAAGGGGGAAATCAATACCACGGAACTTTATTGCATTTAAAATTAAATTTTGAAATACTTGGAGTAATTGATATTTATCACCATAAATATTAGGTAAAGAATCAAAAATAATTTCAGCATTAGTTTCATTAATTATTCGCCTTAAATTATCAATAACATCCTTTAAAACATCATTTAAGTCAATCTTTTCAAATTCCCTATTTAACTTTCCAATTTTTGAATAATCTAATAAATTATTTATTAAATCTTGCATTCTTACGACTCCTTCAGTAATAAACCCGATAAAATCATTAGCATCATCATCTAATTTATCTTTATACCGTTTTTCTAAAAGTTGAGCAAAACTAGAAATCATTCGGAGAGGTTCTTTTAGATCGTGAGATGCGACATAACTGAATTGCTCGAGTTCTGTATTAATTCTAGCTAAATCTTCTAGAGTTTCTCGTAGTGACTGTTCTGCTTTCTTACGCACAGTGATATCAATAGCAGCACCTTCAAGACGATTTTCTTTTAAATCTATTCGAGCAGAGATACTCGCCCAATATGGAGTGCCATCTCTTTTCGTGACATGAATCTCAAAATCCTTTACTTCATTATTAATACGGATTTCTTCTACCATTTTATTTCGCATATTTAAATCCACATAATGCTCGAGAGAGACATAATCTGCTAAACATTCCTCTCGTGTGTCATATCCAACTATTTTAGCAAAAGTATCATTACATTCAAGAAATTTTCCATCACTGATTCTTGACCAATATAATCCTACTTGTGCATTATCAAAAAAATATCGATATTTTTCTTCGGACTCTTTTAATTTCTGTTCGGCTTTTTTTTGTTCTGTTATATCAATAAGAATTGCTCTTATACCTATAAATTTATTATTATGAATAATAGGACTTGCATATAGGCTAATAGGGAATGTGCTACCGTCTTTTCTCAGTGCCATATGTTCATCTTCGCTTAGTTTTCCCCTTTTTGATACATTTATAAAATTTTTAAAAGCCCTTTTTCTTTCGCCAGGAATAAGCATTTGAAGAGAATTCAACCCTTTATCAAAATCATCCCGCGTATAGCCAAAAGTTTTGAATGCGTTATCATTGATAAAGATTAAGTTACCTTCCTTATCTGTTTCACAAACAACCTGTGGTAATAAATTTGCTAAATCTCTATATTTTTTTTTAGATTCACTTAAATATTGTTCATTTTTTGAAATAATTTCACTTAAAATTGAGACGCTTAACCCAACAATTGTAATTATTATAATTCGTCCAAATTCTTCAATTATAACAGTTACCGTTGCGCCACCAAGAAAAGAAAAGAAAATTAAATTTCCCGATAAAAGCAAAGGCACAATTAGCCCTTTTTTTTTCCACCAATAGCACGCCAAAATAATTGGAAAATAAAACCAATGTGTATAAATTATATGGACTTTAATTATGATTTCAAAATAATATGTTAAAAAACACAGGATTGATATTGAAACGATTACAACTATATATCTAATTATTTCTTTATGATTTTTTAAAATAGAATTTATCATTCTCATCCTTTATTTCAGTTAGGTGCTTTATTTTTATTGAAAATTTTTGTTTGGTGGTAATTTAACAATAGAAAACCAAAAATTCTCAAGAGATTTTACAACTTTAATAAATTGATCCATATCAACAGGCTTGGTGATAAAACAATTCGCATGGAGCTCATAACTTCTGATAACATCCTCTTCAGCCTTTGATACTGTAAGAATTACTACAGGAATTTGTTTAAGATTTATATCCTGCTTTATTTCAGCCAATACTTCACGGCCGTTTTTCTTCGGTAAATTTAAATCTAGGAGGATAATATCTGGACGATTAACATCCTTAAATTTCTCTTTTTTTCTTAAAAAAGCTAAGGCTTCTACACCGTCTTCAACCACATTAAGATTGTTTATAATTTTAGCTTCTTTCATGGCTTCTTTTGTTAAACGAATGTCACCTGGATTATCTTCTACCAGTAAAATCTCAACCGGTCTAATTTTTTTACTAAACTTCATTTTTTAACACATATTTATTTTCTTTTATAACTACACAATATTTAATTTCAGATTTGACTTAAGAACTTATGCTCATTTAAAATATGGGTTTTCAAATATTTATTAATTTCTCGAGTTTACGATTTTTTATCTAATTATGATTTAGCTTTAAGATTCATAAGTTTAAACTTTTGTTTTTAATATTGAAAAGTAAAAAGTGGAATTTTGTCCTAATTCTGATTCCACCCATATTTTACCACCATGGTTTTCAACTATTTTTTTACATATCGCCAACCCTATTCCTGTGCCCTCATATTCGTCCTTCTTATGCAATCGTTGGAAAATAATGAAAATCCTATCGAAAAATTGAGAATCAATCCCAATTCCATTATCACGAACGGAAAATATCCACTGGTTTTTTTTACATATTGCAGAAATGTGCACTACTGGGGGTTCCTCCTCCTTATGAAATTTTATAGCGTTAGAAATTAAATTTTGAAATAATTGTATATATTCTCCTTTATTTCCCATTAATGTAGGTAAAGGATCGAAAGTAATTTTAGCGTTAGTTTCTTTAATTGTTTTTGTTAAATTATTAATAACAGCTTTTAAGACGCTATTTATATCAAGGTGACTAAGTTGCTGATCTTTTCTCCCAATTCGCGAATAATTTAATAGATCATTTATCAATAGTTGCATTCTTTTTGCTCCATCTACAATATAGGCAATGAAATCATTAGCATCTTCGTCTAATTTGTCTTTATAGCGTTTCTCAAGCAATTGTATAAAACTTACAATCATACGAAGTGGTTCTTGAAGATCGTGGGAGGCTACATATGCAAACTGCTCTAATTCTTTATTTGAGCTTTTTAATTCCCTCATCATTTTTCCTAATTCTGCTTCAGCCTTCTTGCGCTCGGTGATGTTTGTGGATATCAAGCCCATACCTTCGCCTACTTTAAAAGCACTTATCGCTAGATGAATCTCTCCAAACTCGGGATGACCACTAATATCTTCTGCAAAGAAGGGTGTCCCTGTCTTTATAACATCTATGTAATTGTCGTATCTACCACTTTCTTTAATTTTAGTTGCGAAGTCTAGTATATTTTTTCCTATTAAATCTTCTTTTTTGGTTCCAGCTGGCCATAGTGATAATCCAACTTTATTAATATTAATAATATTTAATTCTGAATCGTAAAGGAAAAAACCATCGGTAGCTGATTCCATAAATGAATTTAATCTTTCCTCAGATTCTCTAAGTTCTTCCTCCGCTTTCTTGCGATCTGTAACATCTTGGTTGATTACCACTACTCCTTGATTTTTACCCACCTTATCTTTGATTAAAGTTGCGGATGAAAATATGTTAAGTTTAGTATTGTCCTTATTTTTCTGAATAATTTCACCTTTCCAAAATCCTTTTTCAAAAATTTGTTCTCTAACTTCCTCGTTTTGAGCGTGTAGGGCGTCTTCTGGAATTATTTCTGACATTGCCTTACCGATTATCTCGTCAGACTTCCAACCATACATAATTTCTGCTGCTTTATTCCACGACTTAATAATGAGGTTATTATCTATGGATATAATAGCATCTGAAATATTTTCCATAAGCATTGCCTGATATTGTAGGTCTTGCTCTAATTTCATTTTTTCTGCAATTAAACGCTGTCTATTAAAAATATTTTTGATTTTATTTAGGACATCATCTATATTTAATGGTTTCATTATATAAGCTGACGCCCCTTCGTTTAAAGCCCGTATCACGGTTTCAAGAGAGCTAAAGGCGGTTATCATCATCGTTTCCATATGAGGATGTAATTTTTTCAACGGTAGAAGTAGATCTATCCCTTCAATATCGGGAAGCTTGATGTCTAGAAGAACCAAATTAAATCTTTTATGCTGTGCTATCTCCAACGCTTCAAGTCCAGTTCCTACCGTTTCCACATTATAACCTTTTTTATTAAATATAAATGCCAATGTTTTACAGGTGCTTTCATCATCATCAACAATTAGAATATTCCCTTTAGTTTCCAATTCTTACTTTCCTCCTATGATTATCCTTTTAATTTTTTCTTTAAAATCTCGTTAATTAATATTAACATATCTTCAATATTTAATGGTTTATTAAGACATGTATAAGCGCTATTATTCATCGCTTCTTGCACTAATTCGTCCATTTCCTGATGGTAGGCAGTCATAATAATTGCAATTACTTCAGGATTTTTCTTTCTAAGTGTTAGATAAGTTTCCAGACCGTTTAAAGTCGGTAGCTTCATGTCGATAAAAATGATATCAAAAGATTTTTCCTGCGCTTTGACGATTGCATCCTCACCGGTATTTGAAATGCCCACTTCATAGCCTTTCTGGGTTAATATAAATTTTAAAGTCTTACAAGTCCCTGGATCGTCGTCAACGATCAAAATTAATCCCCCCTGTTTAATATCTTTGGATTTTTCTATAAGAGAGAAAATTTTTTCAAAATCCAAGGGTTTATAAATAACACCATATGCTCCTTCCTTAAGTGCGTCTTGAATTAAATCTTCAACGGCATAAGCAGTCATCATTACTATTATTATTTCATTATTAATTTTTTTAATTCTTTTATAGGTCTCCACACCATTTAGAGCCGGCATTTTAATGTCCATAAAAATTAAATCAAAGAATTCCTCTTTAACTATGTCAATAGCCTTAAAACCATCATTCACAATAAAAACTTCGTATCCTTTATGCTTTAAGACGAAAGACATGGTTTTGCAAAGGCTAAGATTATCATCCACAATTAAAATCTTAAATTTTTCTGTAATATTATATCATCTCCATTCTCTTAATAGGTAATTTTATTAAGAAGATACTACCTCTTCCGAGTTCGCTTTTGGTTTCGATACTACCTCCATGGTCCTCTACTATAGTTTTACAAATAGCTAACCCTAGCCCGATACCTTTAGCTTTTGTTGTGAAGAGAGGTTTAAATAATTTCTCTTGGTTCTCTTCAGAGATACCAACTCCCGAGTCATTGATAGAAATAGCTATATAATTTTGATTTTGAACTTCAGATTTAACTATTAACTGCCCGCCCTTAGACATCGCTTGAGTAGCGTTTAAAATAATGTTTCCGAAGACTTGTTTTAGTTGGTCGGGGTCGGCAAAGATGGATGGTAAAGACTTAGCTAGCTTGTTAATTAATTCAACATTTTTTGGTATTACAGAACGAGATAAGACTTCTCGAATAATGTCGTTAATCTCAACTTTCCGTATAACAAGGGATTTAGGACGAGCAAAACTTAAAAGGCTATTTATAATCTTTTCGGATGATTTTACTTCCCTCTCCAATATCTCTAAGGTTTCCTTCACTTCCGGTTCGGGTTCTTCCATAACCATATTGAGGAAGAATGTAGCGTTCTTGATCGCCCCTAAAGGGTTGCGAAGTTCATGACTTACTCCCCCGGCGAGTTGTCCCAATACAGCAAGTCTCTCCTTGCGGACCAACTCCTCTTGAGTATCTCGAAGTTCTTTAAGTATCTCTTCTAGCTTCTCTGAATATTCTTTCAGATTTTTTTCAGATTCTTTTAATGCATCCTCAGCCTTCATGCGCTTGGTAATGTCTGAGAAAATTATTCCAAGACCTTCACCTGCTTTGAAAGCACTCAAAGACATGTAAATCTCTCCAAATTTAGGATGTGGTATCATCTCATCAATGTGGAACGGCTCGCCCGTTTTTAAGACTTTTAAATATTCTTCATATCTCCCTGTTTTCTTAAGACCAGGAGATATCTCAAGTATATTTTTATCAATCATATTCTCTTTGCTCATGCTTAAAATTTTCAATCCAGGATTGTTGATTTCAAGCAGAAATAATTCTTTATCGAAAATCATGAAGCCCTCTGTGGCCGATTCCATGAAAGTAGTTAATCTTTCTTTAGATTCTCTTAATTGTTGCTCCGCCTTCCTACGCTCGGTAATGTCTCGAAATATTAAAACAACACCTAACATATTTCCTTCGTCGTCTTTTATTGGAGCACCGCTATCGGCAATTGGTATTTCGTTTCCATTTTTCGCTATTAAGATAGTATGGTTCGCTAGACCGACAACGATGCCTTCTCGAATGACTCTCAATACAGGATTTTCGACTATTTTATGCGTTTCCTCATTAATAATATTAAAAATTTTTTCTACGGGTTTTTCTTTGGCTTCTTCTTGTTTCCAACCAGTTAAAGATTCGGCAACTGGATTTAAAAACGATATGTTACCTTTAGTGTCTGTAGCAATTACCGCATCACCTATACTTCTTAATGTTGTTGATAGTAATCTTTCACTTTTAGCTAATTCTTTTTCAGCATTTATGTGTTTAATTAATCTTCCCAATCGCTCGGTAATTGCGTCAATAAGGGATCTTTCTTCTTTCAAGAAGGGGCCCTCGTCGAATTTAGCTTTTTCTTCTAAATAAAATATTTCTATGGTACCAAGCTTTTCGTTATCAATAGTAATATCACTTACTTGCTTCCATTTCGTTTCCTTAAAGTTTTCAGTTTTGTACTCTTGACCGTCGATTATTATTCTCGCGTATGTTATGTCTGGAAACTTCCAAGCATGTGGAAGCAACTCGACCGTTCTTTTTAGTATTTCTTCTTTGGTTATATTTTTTTCCTCGATAAGCTTAGAAAGCCCGTAAAGGCAGTTTAGCTCTTTTGTCCTTTCTACTACCATATATTCAAGGTGATCCCGATGCTCTTTTAATTCCTCTTCGGCCTTTTTACGTTCGGCAATGTTTATTCCCATTCCTCCAAGATAAGGTATATTACCAATCATTATTCGTAGCCCCGTAAAATAATAAGGATTATTTTCACCGCTTTTAGATGTGAACTCTGCTTCTGCTGTAGATTTGCCTTTAATAAATACTTCTTGAATTCTACTATCCATAATCTTTTTATCTTTTTCTCTAAAGAAATCAAGTATGCTCATTCTTGATATCTCTTCCGATGAATATTCAGAAACTTCTTCAAAATTTTTGTTCCATCTGAGAAATTTGCCCTTCTCGTCAAAGAAATAAAAAATTCCGGGTAAACTATCTATTATTGATTCAGAAAAGGTCTTGGCTTTCCTTAATTCTTCTTCTGCATGCTTATTTTCGGTAATATCTCTTATCATTTCTACTATTGCCGGTTGCCCGGCGTAACTTTCGATTGGTGAGGTAACAATATCAAAAACTCTTTCCTCCTTAAGAAAGGGTGTATTTACGCATTGTTCGAAGCGTACTTGGCATAGGTCACTTTCTGCAAATGTCTTCATAGGACAACGCTCGCACACTTGGTTTTTTCCTTTTATTACTTTATAGCAATCTTTGCCTATTAATTCTTTTCCGAATATATCGTGAGCGGTTTCATTCTTAAACAAAATTTTGTAGTCTTCTGATATAACAAAAACGGTATCTTTTAAGCTTGAAAAAATAGAATTCAATTGCTCTTGTGTTTTGTTTAATTTTTTGTTTGTAAGAACTAAATCGGCTGTGCGATCTTTAACATGTTGTTCTAACATTTCATTGGATTCTCTTAAATAACGTTCATTTTTTGAGATAATTTGACTTAAAAATGAAATACTGAAACCAACAAATGTAAATATTATAGTTCGTACAAATCCTTCAATTATAACAGTAATCGTTTCGCCACCAAGAAAAGAAAAGAAAATTAAAATTCCCGATAAAAAGAAAGGTACAATTAGCCCTTTTTTTTTCCACCAATAACACCCCAAAATAATTGGAAAATAAAACAAATGGGAATAAATTATATGGACTTTAATTAAGATTTCAAAAAAATATGTTAAAAAACATAGTATTGATAATGAAGCGACTACAACTAGATACCTGATTGTTTCTTTACGATTTTTTAATATAGAATTCATTATTCTCAATCCCTCTTATTAATGTGTTCTTTTATAAACAATATACCTATTAATAGGTGTAAATAAAGAAATTTATGTATCTTTTTTATATATTGTATAATAAGAAAAGGTAAATAAATATAAATTTAATTTTATTTATGGTGTAAATAAAAGAAATTTGCCATTTATTCACTAATACTTTTATTTTTAGGTAATACTACTTTAGTTTAAGCACAAATAGAACATATTTGATCAATTATTTTAAATATTAATTTTACTTAATAGAACTTTGACGTAGG
>Ga0209345_10002470_pt1 | contig 20378 bp, 22 predicted proteins | sample Cruoilmetagenom7_FD_187294 | JGI IMG/M metagenome (GOLD analysis project Ga0209345, IMG submission 187294) | Oil polluted marine microbial communities from Coal Oil Point, Santa Barbara, California, USA - Sample 7 (SPAdes) (version 2) | ecosystem: Environmental > Aquatic > Marine > Oil seeps ... | reverse complement strand
CTGAAGATATTGTTTTCATCGTTGTAGTTGATCCGGGAGTAGGAAGTTCCCGAGCGATTGTGGTAATTAAAACGGCTAATAATCAGTATTTTGTCGGCCCTGATAATGGCATATTTAGTAATGTATTTTCTCCAGACGATATTGTTGAATGTGTAACTGTTGAAAATCAAAATTATTTCTTTAAACCAATCTCAAAAGTATTTCACGGAAGAGACATAATGGCACCGGTCGGAGCGTACATAACTAAAAATGTCTCATTGAATAATTTTGGTCCTTCATATAATCCCTCAAAATTTGTGAAATACCCTCTTAAGTACGAAGTTTCTCCAAAAAATAAAAAAATAACTTGTGTTATTCAATATATAGATACTTTTGGTAATGGAACAACAAACATCCCCTTACAAGAAAATAGAATATTGGAAACTTCAATAATTTTAGAACATGGTAAAGAAATTGTCATGTTATATAAAAATCAAGAATATCGTGGGAAATTTACATCTCATTTTGAATCAGTGCCACCAAAATCAATATTATTCGTTAAAGGCTCATCTGGTAATCTCGAAGTTTCAATAAATCTAGGAAACGCAGCCAAAGAAATAGGAATTGAATTGGGAGACGAAATTTCATTTAGTTTTTAAAAAAGGCTTTGAATATGGAAAAAGAAATCTTGGCATGTATCGCTGATAATGATATTAGATTTTTGCACTCAGGACAAATCTCAAAATACATCTTTCCCGTGGAAAGGGAAGAGGCTCACGAAAAGAAAATTAGTCATTTAATAACACGCCTTTTTGTAGTTTCTATTACTCCTGACAAAAAAATACTCTACCTTGTTCAAAAACGTGGTAAAAATAAAAAGAGTTTTCCCGAATATTTTACAGACTCAGCCTCGGGGCACATTGTGTATAAAAGAAATTTAACTCTTAGAGATATTAAAGAGGAAGCAAAGAGAGAGCTTGAAGAGGAGTTTGGTATACCTCCAATAGCGATTGACAAATTATTATTTTACGATTTAAATACAGAGGAAAATAAGAATTCAACTGAAATTGCGTATGTATTTTTAGGACTAGTTAAAAATAATGTGCAGCTAAAACCCAATCCAAACGAACTACAAATCAGCGAAAGTCGGTTCTACACTCAGTCTGAGTTGGCAAAACTCCTACAGAATGAAAAAACAATTGATTATACAAAAACGATATGGAAAAAATTACTTAATACTGACTTAATTATAAAATTTAAGGTCAATAATAATAAAACTAAATTAACGGGTTCGAAAAGAAATATTGCGTTATTTATTGGAAGGTTTCAACCTTTACATCACGGTCATATTTATGTGCTCAATAAAATATTGAAAGACTATAAAAAAATTAAAATAGGAATAGGAAGTTCTCAATTATCTAAAACTAAAACAGATCCCTTTACTAGTGAAGAAAGAGTGAGTTTCATAAATTCTGCCTTAGAAAAAAGAAATATTAACCCTGATAGATTCGAAATATATGCAATTCCCGATATTTTTAACGCAAATAAATGGGTGAACCATGTTATATCAATAGTAGGCGATTTTGATGCGATATATTCCAATAGTGACTGGATTCGACAACTTTTTAAAAATAAGGGATTTATTGTAGGAGAGAAATTAGGAATTTTTAAGAAAAAATATAACGCGACAAATGTAAGAAAATTAATAAGTAAAGAAAATAGAGATTGGACGATGTTAGTACCTAAGGAAGTCGTAAATTTAATAAAAGATTACGGTGGTATCCAATGTATAAAATCATTATATGAAAAAGGAGATTAATTTTGAATGAAAGCGATTTTTTAGAAATCGATGGATCATTTGGAGAAGGAGGTGGAGCAATCCTACGTCTTAGCGCGGGATATTCGTTTCTTTTTAACAAACCACTGAGAATAAAGAATATTCGTGCTAATCGCCCTAAACCTGGTTTAAGATTGCAACATTTACTCGGTCTTAAAGCCCTTGCTAATCTAACCAATAGTAAATTAAGCAACTGCAATGTAGGAACTGAAGAAATTACTTTTATTCCTAATATTAAATCTTTAAAAAGTAAAATATATGTAAAAATCAATACAGCAGCAAGCATAGGGTTATTACTACAACCAATTCAAATTGCGTGTTTAAGACTAGTTCAACAGGATAAAATTAATATTATACTCGAAGGAGGAGGTACTTTTGGTAAATGGGCACCTAGCTTAAATTACCTTACTAATGTTATCTATCAAATATTTAAAAGATCTGGGTTGGAAATTAATATAGAAATTAAAAAATTTGGATTTTATCCTAAGGGAGGTGCTCAGACTAATTGTACAATAATTCCTCCAAAAAATAATCTTAAACCTATTAATCTTACTAATTTAGGGGATGTTGATCTAATTAAAGGGGAAATTGTTCTGACAAATCATCTAAAACGTAATGGAAACAACATTGCAAATCGAATTAAGAAATCTATTAATATGGAAATAAAGAAAACTTTAGGGATCGAGACAGACATCAAAGATGTTTGGGTAAATTCACGGAGTCCTGGAGTTGGCCTTTGTTTGTGGGCAAGTTCTAACACCGGTGCAATTGTATCAACAGGCACTATTTTAGGGGAAAAAAGACTTTCATCAGAAAAATTAGGTTATATTGCTGCTAAAGAAATGATTAAATACATTCAAAACGACATTCCTGTTGATAATTTCCTTAGCGATCAATTGATTCCATTAATGGCTTATGTTAAAGCCCCATCAAGTATAAAAGTATTTGAAATTACGAGTCATACAAGAACTAATTTAGAATTAATTAAACTATTTACAGATAGAAGTTATAAAATTTTAAAAAATGACAACTATTATTTAATTGAATATTAGTTAGTTTAGTATTCTGTATTTGTACTTTTACGAAATTCTATAAACTAAGTGTAATATTAACTTTTTAATACGTTTAAATTCAAAAAAAATGCTCTCATTAAAGAAATTTTTAAATGATTACAATTATATGATAAATATAAAAATTTGAAAGTGCTAAATAACCATGTCAACAAACTTATCTAATAGATGTCCTAGATGTGGCAACTATAATCGAATTGATTCGTTCGTGTGTGCTTTTTGTGGTAAACGACTTAGAAGTGAAAGGATAGAAAATTTTTCTATATTTAAGCGTATAGAAGAAGAATTCATTTCTCCTGCCCCTTGGTATATTACAATACTTTGGTTGTTTACTAAGCCAAATATGGCTTTTTGGAACATAAACCATAAGAGGAAAAACGCTCCAGGATATAAAATTTTATTATTTAATTCGCTCATTTATGGACTCATGGGTTTAGCCTTTTTTTCACATATTAATATTCAAACGATACCGTCTTTTAGCCTTGGAAGGTTTATTATAGATTTAGCCGCTTTTATAGCCTTTTTTGCGTTTGGATTTATGTTTTATTTTATTTTTGGGCTAATATTGATATGGTTTTTTACTAAAGGGGCAAATATTGCCGTTGATTTTTCAGAAAGGTTAGAAGCGCGTTTTGGAGAAAAAAAAGAAGGAAAAGAAAAATATAGTCAAGCTGAGATGAGCCCTTTCAGCATCTATAAAGGAGGAACTTTGCATCAACAGCAAGCGTCAAAATTTAAAATGTTTTTGTGTGCGTTTGCACCCTATTTATTAATAAATGGTGTTGAGATTTTAATAATTTTAATTGGATTCCCATATATTACTATTCCCAATCTCTTGACCTTTGATCTCAATCTTCTGTTTGCATCCCCAATTTGGACGGTGCTTCATCTTATTGACGCTTTAACGATTGCCGTGTGGGTTCCTATATTAATTACCCTTGCTATTAGAGAATTATCCAACTCATCCACGTTCCGCGTGCTTATCTCGTCATTAGCAATTGGGATAATATTTGCAGTATTTTATTATTTCTTACGTCCTACATTTATGATTTAGGTTACAATACTAGCCTTAGAGAAATGACAAATCGCAAAAAAAACTCTATTGAAATTAAATCTGAACTTGAATCTGAAATATTTGCAACAGTAAATACTATACTTAATTTAAATCAAAAATATCAAAAAGGTATTTTAAAAGAATTATTTTTTCAAAGGTCTATCAAGAGTGCTACAAACGATTTATTGGAGCTTAACTTATCGTTAAATAAGCATAATATAGTCCTTTCAAAACTATTGAATCACATGAATTTTACTGACGATTATTATAAAGCTATTGACATTATCAACAAAATATCTTCTCTTAACTTTTCTACTAACCAATTCTCGGAATCACTTAGTTCTTCTATTCTTGAAATTCCAGGGATTAGTTCGGAAATTACAGCCTCTTTTATAACGCTAATAGATGCGCTAAAATTAGATGATTTTAATAATAACGAGTTAATTTTTGGATTTTTTAAAGATTTGAAGAAAAATCTTGATAAATTTCCCGGTTTAGAATTAGACAAGATAAAATTGCAAAAAATCATCGAAGAAATCTTACAAAACGAAGAAAAAATTGCTAATAATAAAAATTATAGAGATACTATAGCAGACGATTTGTACGATTTGTACGTAGTGTTTAAAGAAAAATTAAATCTTGGGAGGTAGTAAAATAATAAAATTAATTAAGTTTTCATACTTTAAAATCATATCAATAAAAGCTTCAAATTGAATTAATTGAAAAACTAAAGGTAATTTGAACTTGCCACGACCGGGTTTAAGATCAAAAGCTCAAAAACGAAAAAAGCTGAAAACTCCTGGAAATCAGAGCGTTTCTCATTATTGGAGAAAAAAACCTAGTAAAGCTCAATGTGCAATCTGCAAAAAAGCGCTTCAAGCTGTACCAAGATTAAGACCAGCGAAAATGAAAAAAACAAATAGGGTTTCTAGAAGCGCAAATCGACCTGAAAGCGGAAGGTACTGTGCTAAATGTTTGCAGACCTTACTAAAAGAATCTGTGTGGCAATCAAAAAGTTAATCCGATCTTGAAATTTCAAAAATAATAAATAATTTTTGGTTTTAATTTCTTTTAATAGCTAAATTCAATTTTGAGAAATGTAAAAATGATAATTGCCATATCTGGGGAACATGGTGTAGGAAAATCTACAATTGCTAAATTACTGGCAGAACGCCTCGGGATATTCTACTACTCAACGGGACAAGCGTTTCGAGATCTTGCAAAAGAAAAGAACATGTCTTTAGAAGAATATACGAATTATGTCGAAGATCATCCTGACATTGACAAATATTTAGATAATAAAGTCGTTAACATGGCAAAGAAAGGTAATATTATTGTTGATAGCCAATTAAGTGGACATATTCTCAAATCCATAGCAGATTTTAGAATACACTTAACTTGTCCATTAGAATCACGTGTTAAAAGAATGTCAGAGAGAGACCAAACATCTTTCGAAGAAAAATTAAAAGAAACAACTTTAAGGGAAAAATCTGAATTGGAACGCTTCAAAAGACTTTATAACATTGATTTAAGCGATAAAAACTCGATTAACGAATTTTTTGATTTAATTATTAACACAGAAAATATTTCTATTGAAGAAGTGTTAGAAAAAATCCTATCTGAGTTAAAAAGTTTTTATTAAACTTTTTCTACTTAAAAATCATAAAAAATTTATAATTAAAATTATTCCTTAATTTACGATAAATCGTTTATCCTTTCTGAAAATTAAAAAATTCAGTAATGATAAATTTATTGAAAATAATTTGGTGACAAATTATATGAGCGTATATGATATTGGAAGAATTTGCGTTAAAACTATGGGAAGGGAAGCCGGAAACTATTGCGTTGTCGTCGATATAATCGATAAAAATTATATTTTAGTTGATGGTTTGGGAATTCGCCGAAGAAGGGTAAATTATAACCATATAGAACCGACAACAGACACGATTGAAATCAAAAAAGGTGCTTCACATGAGAATGTCGAAACTGCTATTAAAAAAGCAAAATTAGAAAAAAAGATGAAAGAGACCGTTTCCATTCCCACAAAATAATTATTTAACTTCTAAAAAACCATAAAAATAGAAATCTTGCTGAGCGTCGCCATTGAGCGCCGTTAGCGCTAATTTTTTTTTGCAGACATTGCCTAGCCTGGTACGGCGCCGGCTTGGAGCGGAAAAACTGTCCCAGAAAGCCGGTGTGTGAAAGCATCCGAGGGTTCGAATCCCTCTGTCTGCGCTTTATTACTCATAGAAATAAGGAAAGTAATAGAATCAAAAAATCTCTTTTGTTAATTTAAACGTCCGGAAATACTAAAGATTTAGCTTTCCCACCACCCATCATCTGTTCCATTCCTCCCGATGCTTGTGTTTGTAATTTAAAAATTCTTTGAACAAGCGTGTTCACACCAAAACTGCATAGAAAATACCAAGCAGTAAAATTTATCCAACCATCTTGTAATCCAATAGTTCTAGCAACGCCGTACACGAGAGCAGTCCATGGATATACCACAGCACCCGTAGTACCTGCCATCATGTTTCCTATTAACGGAACATCATTAGCATTCATTGGAGACAACGCAACGGGGTTATTCAAGAAGACTCCTCTTACTAATGAAAATATGACTATCATTGGAACGAAAGTTATGCAACTGGGCAACATGCGTCTGAGAGCCATTTTCTGCTGTGATTGTTTTAACATCGAATCCAATCTTTCCCACCTCTTTTTTAACTTCTTATATTTTTCTGGATCCGTTTCAGCTAATTCAATGATTTTTGCTTTTTCTTCGTCGTGAGCCTTTGATATAACTTGTTTTCTATTAATTTCATCAGTATCAATTAACCATCTGGTTAGTCCCGTACTAATTATTGCCGTTACAGAAGCCATTAGTAATATAAAAATCATAGCCCCAGGCGGGAAGCTCATCCAATCTAAAAAAGCATTTGATCCTTGAGCAATAAATAAAAGCATGATTATATTGAAGTAATCTTAATAATTTTTTAAACTTTTCAGATTAAAATTTTTTATTAAAAAAATGTAATACCATTTTTTTTGGAAAAAATTATCATCAATCCATACCTAAGAAAGCGCGCATGCCCGGATATTGTTGTGCTGCCATCTCCTTTGCGATTTGCTCCGAATATTGATGCACGATGCCTATAGCTATCAAAAGCCCCGTGCCTGAAGTCAAAGCACCTAACGTATCTGCGAAGAAACTCATTACAGCAATTATTATGCCGTTAAGAATAATCAAAGTGGGGATATATCGCTTTAATATCTTCTCAATAATTTTATCTGAACTTCGAAATCCGGGAATTTGCATCCCAGAATCTATAATTTGTTGTGCTATATCGCGCGGCGCAAGCCCTGAAACCTCGACCCAAATCCGACCGAGCATAATGCACAGAAATATAAATATGCCGAGATAGACTATTGCCCTGAATGGATCATCTAATAACTGCTGCAATCCTTGAGGAGGCGTAAGAAAATAGAGCAAACCTTTAGTTGGGACTAAATAATTACCACCGTCCCCCATTGGAACAGGATCGAAATTACCTATTAAATCAAGTAGAAAATCATAACCTTGATCTCTGAAACCAGAATTAGGTCCGGCAATAATTTGCCCAAAAAATAGAAAATTGGCGTATAGGGCGTTAACTAAAATAACAGGGATATTTGAAACATATAGTAACTTCATCGGATATTTCCCCTTAAAACCTCTATACCCTTTATAGGCTAACGGGATTTCGACTCTAGTAGACTCGAACCAAATAACTATTAGAAATATGCCTAAAGTCGTAATTAATCCAAAAATGGATGGTAATCCGCCGTGCCTCCAAAACAATTCAGCTGTATCCATATTAGGATTCGTCAAAGATTGAAAGAAAGCAATAACAATTCCTCTTGCACCTTCATTAGGAACTACTTCAACAAAATTAAATAAATTCCAAAATATTTGTCCAGCAACACCAGTAGCGATAAATAAGGAGATTCCGCTTCCAATTCCCCAACCTTTTTGTAGTAACTCATCGAGTAAGATAATGATGATTCCAGAAAAAAGTAATTGCAAAAATATAATCGTTGCAATTTGCGGGTCTAACTCTCCAAAAGCACCTCCGATTAGATATGAGATGATATTGAACACAGTCAAAAACATTGCGAATACTTTTTGAGCACCGCTAAACATAGCTCGATCGTATGGATCGCTCATATCAACATTTATGATTTTTGAACCTAAGAGTAATTGCATTATTAATCCTGCTGTTACTATTGGTCCTATACCTAATTCTGTAAGCGTACCTTTCTGACTTGCTAAAATAACTCTTAGCCAATAATAATAATCTGTGGTTTCGGTAGAAGGTACTCCATAAAGCTGAATATTTGACATTATTAAATAGATTATTAATGCAAGCCCTGTCCACATTAACTTTTCTTTGAAATTTACTTCTCTCTGGGGCTGTTTGATTTCAGGCATTATTCGTACAAAAGGAGAGCAGAATTTGAGGAATTTTCCGGTCATAGTTTATCAGCACAAAACTTTTAGTGAGTTTAATTCTTTTTAGTTAAAATAAAAGTTTCTCAATTGAGAAATGTAACTTAAAAAAAAATGAATTTAAAAAAAACTTTTTGATTTAATAAGTTCATTTAAGCAGATATTTTGATTCTTTAAAATTCGAAAACATTTTCTTTAAAAAAATAGTAGAAAAAAAATAATTTAAAAAATTTTTGAAATAATTTTTACTTATACTCTTGTTTTGCTAAAGATTCTTAACCCGTTTAAAATAACGAGCCAATTCCCGTAGGTTCTTCTTCAACTTCTTCTTCCTCTTCTTTCTTCTTCTTTGGGGCTGCTTCTGTAGACGCTGAAGAAGCAACTGGAGCGGCCATCATTGGAGCTGCTGCGGCAGAATTGATTATTGATTCAATGTCAACCTCCTTAAGCCCTGCTACTACTTTTGTAAGTTGAGTTTTGTCAACAGTTACATCTACAGCTTTTAAGATTTTTTCGATGTTTGCTTCTGTAATTTTCTTATTTGCCTTATTAAGTAATAAAGCAGCGTATATTGATTCCATTGTCTTTTTATACCTCTTTTTTTTATTCAATTATTATTAAAATTTGTTGTTATTTATTTTATTAAAAAAAATTAATTTAATTACCAAATAAGCCTTTAATTCCAACTTCTTCTTCCTCATCTTTTTCTTTTTTGCCTTCTTTTTTCTTAGTTGGAACTTGTAGGTCTTCTCCAAGTACTATAGACTTGATAACGCTAGCATTTGATACAGCTTTTCGGATATATTCGTCCCTCATATCGTTAAAATAAACAGGTAATTCAAAAAGGATTCCAAGAGCCTCTCGGTGTGCTTTTTGGATTAACGGTTCAATCGTTTCTTTATCGATAATGCCTAGTTCTAATGCCAACTTTCGTGCGCCGAGGTACGCAGATGCAAGCTCTTGTTGGAATTGGGCCATATCCATATACAGAATTTCCTCAGGAATGATTTCACCGTCGCTCCACGCGTAATGAATTTTAATAAGCGATTTAATTGGAGCTACACCTAACTTCTTTAAGACTGCTGCTTGTTTTACATCAACATAATCCCCAACTGCGTGCGTTTTCGTATCTTCTCTAACCCAGATCGTATCGTTCTGAATTTTTGTTGGAAGTCGGAGCGTCATGTTCAATTCACTGATAACTTGTCCCGTAGGCAATCCCGTGTCTCCCTCATTAACCCAAATATCTACTGGTGTTATCTCGTTAGGTTTAGCAGCGACCATCCATTCATTCTCATTAAACATTTTCTTTAATTCAAAGATATTTATGTTGGTAAAACATAATGCAGATTGTCCTAGAATTTTTCCGGCGAGGTCATCTAAGTAGTCTTTTTTAGACTCGTGTTTATACTGTTCTATGGCTATTAGTTGAAGGTTCTTTTTTGACATTCTAATTATTGCTTTCCCCCTTAATATTTTTCGCATCTCTTGAATTTGCTTGTCGTTTAATCTCGCAACTTCTATTACAGCAACGGTTTTATGGTTTTTAAACAAATCAACTAAATAAAGGACTTCATCCAATTTCCATTGATGTATTTTTTCTTTTCTGATCACTTTTTTACACCTCTATACCCTTCAAAAACTGTTCATCAATTTTTATTGATTGTCCCATCGTTGTTTTTAAAAACATAGATTTAATATTGTTATATTTGTGAGGCATCTGATCAGCAATGTACTCAACGATAACTTTCATGTTTTCAAATATCTTATCCTTATCCATAGATTTCTTTCCTATTTTAACTTGAATAATTGGTTGCTTCTTTAATTGAATTCGAATAATTCTTAAGTATCTCTCTATTGCCACTTTTAAGTCGTTCGGATTGGAAATAATACCATATCCACTTGGAAAAGGTTTTGGCATTTTACCTAGTGGTCCAAGGAATCTCGCTAAATATCGAGCTACATTTGGCATCATTTTGTCTTCCACTACGAAGAATTTGTATTTCTTTACAAATTTTTTCTTATACTTTTTCTCTTCGTTATTTAGCTTGATTAAACCGTCTTTATCCATCGTTTCGAGTCCAAGATTCTTAGCTTCAAGAAGTATCTCATCTGACGCAATTACACAAATGTTAGGCTTATCTTTATTTACTATGTTATTAGGTAATATAATTTCCTTATCGATCCTCTGCTTAGGATCTTTGAGGTTAATGTCTTTCAAATTCATAATGAGGTCAATTGATTCGTCAAATTTCCTGATTTTATCTTTAAATCCTTCCTTTTTAATAATAGAATGTTCAATTGCAGCATCTAACGATTTTTTCAGTAGCTTATCATCAACTTTCATTTTTTACATCTCCCCCTTTATCATATCGTCATATTCCCCATTCTCAATCTTTTTCTGAAATACTCGGGGATCCTCACCTTCTATTGTGGCTCCAATTGACAACACTGTCCCTATTACGGTCTTTACAGCTGTTTTAAAGGTTTTATCTAAAAAGATGTCTTTTTTAGCGTTAGTAACGTTAACTACTTGTTCAAGAGTTAAATTTCCAATTTTTTCCTCAGAACTGTTCGAACTCCCTTTTTCAGCACCTATTTCTTTTAAAAGTAGTGAAGCTGTACTTGGCGTCTCTACGAATATCTCAAACTGTTTTGTCTCGGGATCGCATTCAATTCTAATGGGTACCGTTAAACCTTTAAAAAGCATGGTTTTTTCGTTAACTGTGTCTACCACATCTTTAATGTTTATACCCGTCGGACCTACAGCAGGACCTATAGGCGGTCCCCCGCTTGCAGATCCCCCAGTTACGAGAGTTTTTACAACGATTTTACTCTTTTTACTCATTAAATTCATATCAACTCCTGTATCATTATTTCAAGATTATAATTCTAAAGAGTTAAGAAAGGACAATTTTCTGTATTATGTATTTCTTTTTTCAATATCTTTTTTATATCGAAACCGCAGAAAATTGCGTCCTAAGTCTTTAAAAAAAAATAATCTCGAACTTAGTGAGTTTTAAAATAATTCAAAATTAAAAAATTTTATGAAAATTATTATTTTTTGTTGATATGTATTTATTTATCTAATTAATAATATCATTAATTAAGAAAACAAAAAGAATGATTATAGAACTAAATCTATTCTAATTTTAAGAGTATTAAAGGGTAAGGCTGAAAGATGATCCTTTGGATATTAAATAGTGATTCGGGCATTAAATTGTTATATAAATCATTTTTGAAAACAGACGCCGATGAGGATATCGTTTCTGGATTTTTAACGGCCTTTCACCATTTCTCTATGGAGGAATTTCACCAATCGCTGGAATCTATAGAAATGGGTGGATTAAGATGGATATATATCTTGGAACCAAAATTCAAATTGCTTTTCGTTGCTGCTGGTATAAAAAGTACAAAAACGGAGATTTTGATGGGTAGACTTAATGTAATAAAAGAAGCTTTTTTAAAAGAGTTTGAGCCCGTATGGATAAAGAAGAAGCATAGTTGGAATGGAAATATGAACGTATATTTACCATTTCTTAAAGTAATTGAAAATTATTACAGTCAATGGGAGGAAGTAGAATCAATAAGTCAAGTAGCGGACTTTTTTGATATTTTAGGAGTATTTCAACAAATTTTTATTATTTTGAGAAGTATCTTAGAAAAAAAAATGTATAACAAATCAAAAAACATAGTTTTACAGAAAATTGAAAAAGTATGTAAGCAGTTTAGAAAACAAGAGAAATTCAAAAACCAACCCGAATTGGAAAATATTACATTTTCAAGAGAATCTTGGTTCAACATAATAGATATCAATTTGCTGAAATGTGAAAAGGACATAGTCATAAAATTTTTAAAATCAATTCTTACCGAAGTAGTTAAAACATTGATTGAAGTAAAAGGGAAAAATTTGTGTTTGAAGTATTTTAGCGAAGAAAGGGTTTATACTTATATTTTAAGTAATATAGATCTATTAAAAGATTTAAAATTAGATATGTTTTTATTAGAACTGTTTTTGTTAATCTAAATTTAAGTACAAAAGCCTCTATGACATCTTTGTGTTTTACTTAGAATCTACAACATAAACGACGACCATAATCGAGATTATGTTTCAAATACTCTTCAGATAATATTTTCATAACTTTTTCATAATCAAGTTGAGTATTATAATCCTTATTTACTATTTCAGGAATATGTTCAATTTCGATTCCAGGTATACATACTAATCTAAAAATCTCTTTCTTTACATCTTCAGATATATCTTCAGTCATATAATAATAAATATTTTTTTGATTAGAAAAAGATTCTGTATCTTTAGGAATTTTAAATTTAAATAGAAGACTGAAATAATTAGTTATTTCCGTTCTAAAATAACTTCATGGGTAATGGTGCCTATTTTCTCTATAGAGGCTTCCAGAACATCTCCCGGTTGTATTGGACCTATTCCGCTTGGAGTACCTGTTGCGACTATATCTCCTCTTTGCAAAGTAACAAACTTCGATAAATATTCTAAAATTTTAGGAATTTTGAATAACATGTGTTTCGTATTAGAAAATTGTTTGGTTTGCCCGTTAATCTTTAATTGAATTGTTAGGTTATGGGGGTCGTTAATTTCGCTGCTTGGAACAATTATTGGTCCTATTGGTCCAAATGTATCGAAATTTTTGCTTCTATACCATGGTAAATTTATATTTCTATCGCTTTTTTGCATAATTCTCGCAGTTAAATCAAGAAAAATGGTATATCCTTGGATGTAATCGAAAGCGTTATCAACCGAGATGTTTTTACACGTTTGGAAAACAATAAATGCTAGTTCCACTTCGTAATCTACTCGATTATAACTCCGACTTTCGTACAAAATTTTAGGATAAATTATTGGTTTATTATCTGTTACTAGCGTATTAAGTGTTTTAACAAAAAATACCGGCTCTTTAGGAATTGGTGCATTTGTTTCTCTAATATGGTCCAAATAATTCCTCCCTATACATACTATTTTAGTTGGATTTATGTTTTTGTTGCCAATTTTTACCATTTAAGTCAGCTCCTTCTCTAATACAACTTTATTTGTCAGTGTACCAATCTTCTCGATCGATGCTTCTATCAAATCTCCAGGCTTGATTGGCCCTATGCCTGCGGGTGTTCCAGTCGCTATAATATCTCCTGGTTCCATAGTAAAAAATTTTGAAATATTTTCTAAAAGCTCCGGAACTTTAAACAACAAATATTTAGTATTCGATAACTGTTTAATCTCTCCATTTACTTTTAACTCAATTTTGAGATCATGAGGATCTTTAATTTCAGAAAGACTTACAATTCTAGGACCAATTGGACCGAAAGTATCTAATGATTTAGAGCGAAACCAAGGTAATTTTGAAACTATGTCTTTTGTTTGTATCTTCCTCGCAGTAATATCGTTAAATACAGTATAACCTAAAATGTGATCGTAAGCTTGACTTGCACTCACATATTTACATCTATCTTTAATGATAAACGCTAATTCTACTTCAAAATCAATTCGGTTGTATTTACGGTTACTAAATATCCAGTTAGGATAAATAATTGCTTCACCATCCCCTATCAGACAATTTAATGTTTTAGGAAAAAGAACTGGTTCTTTTGGCGCCTCTAACTTTGTTTCTTCAATGTGATCCAAATAATTCGTACCAATACAAATTATTTTTGTAGGGTTAATCGTCTTATCTCCAATTTTCATAATCAAATGTCACTCCTTTAGGTAGTTAGTGCCTTCCGTCAAAAAAAATCGATTAGTTCGTTGTCTTTTAGAACAAGGCAACTATACTTAATTAAATAAGGTTTAAATTTTAAAGATAATTAATTTTCAGATAATAGTGAAAGATTAAATTGAAGGCAAGAAATAGATAAAACAAAGAAAAATTGAATAAAATGAGCGAAAAAGATGTAATCTTGACCTTAAAAATTGCTATGACAGCTGTTTTCATAGCTGTTGGAATTACTTTAAGCTATCTTAATCCATTTGGATATTTCTTGTTGTTCGGTATAAAGATTAATCCCTTCGTTCATTTAATAAATGTAATAACGGGAGTTCTAATAGGAGTTACTTTTTCTAGCATTACTGCTTTAGGTATTGCAAGTATACGGTTTTCAGCTGGAATCGGCACGATTCATGCTTTTCATGGGGGTATATTTGGCGCGATTGTTGTTGGAATCGTGTCTCACATTTTATGGAAAAAAAACCCAAAGTATGTTGAATATGCCGCATTTACAGAACCCTTTGGTACTGTATTCATAGGGGGGACAATTGGAGAGATTATAATACCAATATATGGGTCTTTCTCGCTTGGAGGTTTATTACTTTATTGGTGGTTATTTTTTTGGAGTTCTCTAATCGGGTGTATAATTGGATTTATCATTTTAAAAATTCTTAAGCGCTCTGGGTATTCAAGAGATAGGTTCTACTAAATATAAAAAAAAAATTTTATTATTCTAAAAAATTTATGAAATTTAATAGAGACTTAAATTTTGGCAATTTAATCGGTCAGAAAACCCTTATCTATGGGGAAACGAATACTGGTAAAACTTTATATACCGCTAATTTTGTTCAATTTCTCCTAGAAAGTAAAAATATTGACCCTAAAGAGATTAGCATATTAGATTTTGCTCCAAAATTAACTTATTTTAACGATTTAAAGATTGGTGGAAGAGTTCAAGATTATTTCGAAAATAGCGTAAAATGTAATAACATTAAATTTATAGGAGATATTATTCCCCCTCGCCTAAATGCTAAGAATAAAAATGAAATGTATAGCAACATTTGTCATAATTTTCATAAAATATATGAAATTATAGAAATTTATAACAGTAGCCCAACTCCAGTGTTAATCATCAACGATATTTCTTTATATTTCCATATGGGGGGCGAAAAGTTATTAATTAATACAATAAATAAATCAAATACTTTTTTCGGAAATAGTTATTATGGTACCTCAATTGTTCGTAAATTTTCGAATTTGTTGAGTATTAAAGAAAAGAAAAGAGTTGAATTTCTAATTAAAAATGTAGATAATCCTTTTGTAACGGAATAATTTCATGGTGAATTTTGGTAAATATTTTAAGAAAGTTATTTAATTCACTTATACTCTTTAATATTAATAAAAAACAAAATTTGTTAATATAAGAGTTGATTTTCTTCAAATAATTCCAACTTATTTTATTTTACAATTCAATAATGCAGTGTGGTCTTCTTTTTTTTTAACTGTAAAAACTTTAAATTTTACAGAATAGAATATAAAACTCATTTTAGTCATGGCAAATTCTAATTGGCAAAAATATTATGGGATTATCTATAGAATTATAGATACTAATAAGGATAAATGTCTTCAAAGAAAGAAATTTTATATAGGGAGAACAATTCAAACATTAAAAGAAAGATTTAGTAAGCATCTTAGAAATCCTCCAAATTCTTTTCTTGCCGAAGCTTTTGCTCGTTATAATAAAAAATTTACAATAGTTAAGAATGGAGTAAAAAACGCTTCAATGTCATATAGAACTAAAGGTGGTGAATTTGTTATTGAAGTACTTAGATATTGTATCGATGTTGAATCAATTAATAAAAGTGAAATCGAAGAGATCGAGCATCATAAATCATGGCTCGCTAAATATGGTAATAAATATGGATATAATGTGAATAGAGGTGGAGGAGACAATGGTATTACTAGGGATGGGCAAAAAGGCGAGGACCACTATAGATGGATTAATATAGATGAAGATACATTAATTGAGTATATTCAAAATGGATTACTCTTGGACGAAATTGCTGGTGAATTTGGTACATCAACACCTACAATTGAAAGGAGAATCAGAGATTTTAAAGAGAAATATGGAGTAAAAAATATTACTGAAGCTAGAACACTATTCGGTGGTGTGGAAGAGGCTATTAGAAGAAGAGGTCTTATAAATTCTTTGGCACATCCGAATAAAAAAGCAATTCTAGATGAAGATTTTATTGAGCAAATTACATTATTAAAAACCAGATTAGAAATTCAAGAAGTTTTAGAAATAGGCCATGTCCAGTTTTATGATAAGTTAAATGAAATGGGGTATAAATCTTTAAAAGATATTCGAGCTGATTTAGGAGTACAAGAAAACTATAAAAAACAATATGCTGAGAGAAAGAGCAAATCCTTATCTAAGGATGTGGATATTGATAAATTAATTGAAGCGATTAAATCTGGTTTAAATAAAGAAGATCTAAAAGAAGAATTCGGAATTGGTGATATTTTGCTTTACAAAATGTTAAAAAAGATTGGATACGATAATCTTCCCGATGCTAGAATAGATTTAGGAGGGCAATTGATTTTTGAATTACGAAGATATATGAAATATTCAAAACATGTTTTAGAAACTTTATTTATACTTTCAAAAAACTATAAATATTTTACAGCAAGAATGTTAGGCATCCGTCTAAAAATATCAGAAAAAGGGGGTTATCATCACATATCTAATCATTTAATATGTTATGGTTTAGTTGAGGAGCTTCCAAACCAGCGACATGGTCAAAAACGAAGATATAGAATAACAAAATATGGTAAAGAATTCTTATTTAAGCTATTTTCTAAACCTTAATTATTAATTCTGATTTTTATTGTTCAATTTTTTATTGTAGGTTATATTTTATAAAATATTGATTAAAATTACTTTTTCGAGATAAAAAAATTGGCTAAACATATTCTTATTTTTGGACCACCTGGGGCGGGTAAAGGAACTTTTTCATCACAAATTCTTATTCTTTTTCCCGAAATCAATCATATTAGCACAGGTGATATATTTAGAGAGAATTTAAAAAATCAGACCCCTCTTGGCTTAAAGGCAAAAGGTTATATGGATAAAGGAGAATTAGTCCCTGACAGTTTAACTAATGAATTAGTAAAAGATAGGCTGGAAAGAAATGTTGGTAAATCATGGCTCCTGGATGGGTACCCTAGAAATTTAAAACAAGCAGAATTTTTAGACGAAATTACTAATGTAGATTTATTCCTCTTACTAGATATAAGCCGTGAAATCATTACAAAAAGAATTTTAGGTAGATATAGCTGTAAAAATTGCGGGGAGATATACAATAAATACACTCTTCCACCAAAAACAGAAGGTATTTGCGATAAATGTGGCGCTGAAATTAAATTTGAACAAAGGGGCGACGATAATGAAGAAACCTTAAAAAACCGGTTAGGCACTTACGAAAAGAACGCAAAACCAATAATAAAATACTACAAAAAGAAAAAGTTGATGAGAAAGATAAACGCTGAAAATACTTTAGAATTAACCGAGAAGGATATAAAAAAGATACTCGAAGTGTAAATTTATTTTTACAATAATTTTTTTTATAGGATTATAATGAAATATAAGATCTGTATTGCAATTCCAATTAAATCTGCTGATCTTAATATAAATAGACAAATAGTAGAAATAGCGCTAGAAAAAAAGCCTGATTTAATAGAATTTAGATTTGATTACATAAATGAAGTAAAATTTATCACTGTTTCCTTTTTAACAGAATTGTTAAGTCTTATCACTCCTAAAATACCAATAATCTTTACTTTTAGGAGATTTCAAGAGCGAGGTCAATACAATCTTAATAAAGATGAACGATTACAAATTTTAAAGTTATTGGTTGAAGCAAAACCCGATTATTTGGATATAGAAATGGAATCTGATATTAAGATTTTGAAAATAATTACAAATTTAGCTTACAAAAACAATATAGATTTAATTTTCTCTTTTCATGATTTTGAAGATACTCCTACATATGAAGAAACAATTTCTCTTATAGTTAAGTTTGAAGATAAGTTGGTTCATGAGTGCTCTGTAGATTTAGATAAAATACATAAAAGCGTCTTTAAATTAATATTTACTCCTCAAAAATTCGAGGATAATCTAAATGTTTTAAAAATTTGTAGAACACTTTCACAAGAGGGAAAAAAGATAGTATGTTTTGCTATGGGCGAATTGGGGATTTTTTCCAGAGTTATATGCATTAAATTTGGTTCAATATGGACTTATGGTTCTCTTAGAGATAAAACTGCTCCTGGACAAATTAATATCAAAACTTTACGAGAAATGCATCAATTATTATTTAATTCTAATTCTTGAGATTAATGAAATTTCGATCTAAGTTAATGTCATAATAAATTGGAAATTTTTTACCACCACTTCTTCCGTCTTGTTCTCTTGTTGTATGAGATACCCGATTAAAAGAATGACATCCATGGCATACATCTTTTTAGGTAACATGCAGAGATCTAAAGAAGGATTATAAAACTTCCTATTTACAGCAGCAACGCATCTTTCATTCACATATCTTTTATGTGCTACTCTTAAAGAAATGTCCTATTTTAAGGTGATGAGAGGCCTTGCTTTGCTTATATAATAATTCTCGAGTATATGTCCACAAAAAGGGCAGAATAGATCCTCTAAATCTAGCTTTATTTCTTTTTGAATTCGTTCGGGAATTTCTTTCAGCTAAGGAACGAACTCGTCTTTTATAGAATTTAGCAAAGAAGTAGCTGTTTCCATGTATTCTGGAGATATTATAAAAGTTTATTTAAGGATGTAATATGTAGAAGACATGAAAAAAAATTTAACTACTATTCTAGTAGATCTCTATAATATTGAAAAAAAATAAAATTTTGGGTGAAAAAAATTAGAAAAAAGGTAGCGATTTTAGGTGTTGGAATAACACCTTTTAAAGCGAGGTACTTAAATAAAACTTATTTCGAGTTAGCATACGATGCTACTAAATTAGCTCTAAATGATGCAAACAAACATGGAGCAGAGATTACGCATAAAGATCTTGAGTCTACTGTGTATGGGATTTATAATGAGCTTTTTGAGCGTCAATTCATGCCGGACATTTTCATAAACTCCTATATAGGAATGAACAATAAACCAGGAACTCGGATCGCTTCGGGTGGCGCTACGGGAGGATATACCGTAAGAATGGCTTACGCTGAAGTTGCTTCTGGTCTTTCCGATCTATGCCTTTGTCTTGGTGTAGAGAAATGCAACGATTGTTACGACGAAAAAACGGGTACGACAACACCAGAGGTTTTGAATGCCATCGCTTATTCAGTGGATATGACTTATGAATATCCAATGGGCATGATGGCAGCATCTTCGTATGTTAGCATGGTTAACGCACACTTTGAAGAATTTGGTAATCCGACCGAAGAACAAATGGCTTTAGTTTCCGTTAAAAACCATGGGAACGCGATAAATAATCCCAAAGCCCAATCTCCGATGAAAATTACAGTTGAAGATGTATTAAATTCAAGGATAATTTGTTATCCATTTAAACTGTTGGATTGTTGTCTTTATTCAGAAGCCTCCGCTGCATTAATATTAGCATCAGAGGATAAAGTGAAGGAGTTAAAAATCGAAAACCCGATATGGATTACGGGGGTTGGTGCTGCTAACACCGATTGTTTTATTGGCAATCGGGAAGATATGGGACGATTGTATTCAAATATATATGCAGCAAAGGCAGCTTATAAAATGGCAGGACTGGACTATAATAATATTAAAAACCAAATAGACCTAGCAGAGCTTCACGATGCTTTTTCAGGACAAGAAGTTATTAGCTACGAAGAATTAGGTTTTGTCCCATTTGGTCAAGGTGGTAAATGGATTGAAGCCGGTGGTCCTATGAAAGATGGAGAATTACCGTGTTGTCCTTCAGGTGGATTGATAGGTTGTGGACATGCTGTTGGTGCGACGGGAATAATGTCTACTGGTGAGGCAGCTCTTCAAATAAGAGGTGATGCGGGAAAACACCAAGTAGATATTGAAAAAGGAAGAGCTCTAGCGCATTCAATTGGTGGACCTGGTGCAGCTTATGCCGCCATTATTATAATGGAAAACGAGGAGGCGAAATAAAAAATGGAATTTCAGTCACATGAAATCAGGGATAAAATT
>Ga0209345_10002469_pt1 | contig 20381 bp, 19 predicted proteins | sample Cruoilmetagenom7_FD_187294 | JGI IMG/M metagenome (GOLD analysis project Ga0209345, IMG submission 187294) | Oil polluted marine microbial communities from Coal Oil Point, Santa Barbara, California, USA - Sample 7 (SPAdes) (version 2) | ecosystem: Environmental > Aquatic > Marine > Oil seeps ... | reverse complement strand
CAACACGGAGCCGGCTTGGACGGTTTGAAGCGGTTGTGTGTTGGGGCCGGTGTGTGGGGGTGTGGGGATCTCATATGGTGATGACAATTTTGCCTGGTCCGTGGCCTTTCTCGAAGTAACGGATGGCTTCGGCAGCCTCGCTGAGCGGGTAGGTCTTGTCGATGACTGGCGTGATTTTTTTGGCTTCGATGAGTTCTTTTAGCAGGATCAGGTTTTCTTTGTTTGGTGACACGGTAAGGGAAAGTAGTTTCTGTTGCACGAATGGTGACACGGCGAGTGCTTTCATGATCCGGGGAAAAGGCCCGACCCAATGGCCGCCCTCTCCGCTACTGAGAATGAGAGTTCCCTTGGGGGTAAGTAGACTCCGGAGCTCAAGTGGCGAACGACTCCCGGCGAGCTCAAAGATGACGTCGTAGCGTTCCTCACTCTCGATGAAGTCTTCTTGCGTATAGTCGATGATATGGTCTGCGCCCACGGATCGGACCGTGTCTTTGCTGTTTGTGCTGCATACGCCCGTTACTTCAGCGCCGAATGATTTGGCGATTTGTACAGCAAATGTACCGACACCTCCTGCCGCGCCGATGATCAGGACTTTCTGTCCGGGCTGTAGTTGAGCTTTGTCTCGAAGACCAATGAACGCGGTGTTTGCTGCAACGGGGACAGCGGCGGCTTGCTCGAAGCTGAGGTTGTCCGGTTTCAGAGCGAGCGTACCCTCGGAGACACAAGTGTACTCGGCAAAGGCGCCCTTGCTTTCGCCGTACACCTCGTTACCTAGTTGAAACTGCGTGACATTTTTGCCAATCGCTTCAACCCGCCCGGCCATGTCGACTCCTGGAATCGTGTTCTTTTTTGGTGTGCGCAGCCTGAATCCAATAAGGCGCATGATGTGCGGGTCAGCGCGCATAAAGTGCCAGTCCCATGCCCCGACCGAAGCTGCGTGCACGCGTACCAGCACTTCGTTGTCTTTGACCTCAGGCTTGTCAATGTTTTTGTATTCGAGGACGTCAGGTGAGCCGTACGTGGATTGGACGATTGCTTTCATGGCCTGCCCCCAGTTTGTATTGCGACTTGCGTAGCCAATGCTGTGCAACAGCTTTGGCTCCCTTTGCACACAGTATTGAAGCTTTCATAGATGTCAATGCATACGACACTGCAGCGAGCCTGTCATTCCCCGCGCGCCGCAGCATGATGACGAGACAGCCCGGATACATGACGAGCAAGACTGCCACAATGGTCCGCAATGGTCCGCAGGCTCTCCTCCGAGCATGACACCCTTGCCCCTATGTCAAAGATTATTAACATAACTGAATGTAAGATATTTTTGACTTAATGTCAATAAATATTGACATAGACAGGAGTGAGAAAGCTGGATATCTGAGATGATCCCTATCATGACACGTCCGTCCACGCGTCAGTCAGCACAGTAGCTCACAGCAGGGAGAGTGCCCGGCGCAGTCGCGTGCGGGGAAATAAGACAGACGCTTCATGGGTTCTACGGTGCATATGATGACTGAGCCAAACAAAACAGACCCACAACGTATGCCGGCAGTGTTCGTTCCCCATGGTGGCGGTCCGTGCTTTTTCATGGACTGGACGATGGGTCCGGCCGATACCTGGGATCGTCTCGCCGCGTTTCTGCGGTCTTTCAATGACCGTATCGGCGTTCGACCGGACGCGATCGTCGTCGTGTCGGGGCATCACGAAGGTGACCTTGTCGAGATCAACAACGCGGTCGCCCCGCCCCTCCTGTTTGACTACTACGGGTTTCCCGCGCACACCTACGAACTGTCCTACCCGGCACCGGGATCGGTCACCCTGGCCCAGCGGATTGGTGAACTGCTCGATACCGGTGGGATTGCGCATCGATACGATTCGACACGAGGATTCGACCACGGCGTTTTCGTGCCCTTCCTTTTAATGTACCCCGATGCCGACATCCCCATCGTGCAGGTCTCACTACGGTCTGATCTCAACGCAAAGTTTCATCTCGAGCTGGGAGCGGCACTCGCGCCGCTCCGTGACGAAGGCATACTCATCATCGGAAGCGGTCTCAGCTACCACAATATGCGAGCATTCATGACCCCCCAAGCTGCCCAAAGCTCTCGGGTCTTCGATAACTGGCTCAGCTCCGCGACGACAGCAGCGCCCCCACAACGCCGGGCCATGCTCGCCAACTGGGAAAAAGCCCCCGCTGCCCGCGCCGCGCACCCGAGAGAAGAACACCTGTTACCGTTAATGGTTGTCGCGGGAGCCGCGGAAAACGATCCTGGCCAACAGATCTTTGTCGGTGAGATCATGGGCGCCACCGTCTCCGCGCACGCCTTTGGCAAGCTCGCCACGACCGTCGAAACCAACACTCCCATAAAACACTCAGGGGTCCCCTCCGGAAGCACCAGGGAAGCAATCCCTTTCGACAGGCTTGAGCCGGCTTAATCCGGCTTAAGGCTGCCGAAGCTGGTCATTGGGGGAGAGATCGAATGGCGGCAACAACACGCCGGAAATCTTGGAAATGAGGAGTTACCCAACCTTCGATCATACGCTGCGTCATGAGAAGACCGATCGTACCGGTTTCATGGTCCCACGCGCAGGTCAAACCATAGCCGCCCTCCCAGCCGACGCCCTGCGGATCGGCTGGAGTCTGCGCCGTGTTGATCGCGACAGCGTAACCCCAGCCAACCGTATCCCAAAACCCCTCCGCGAAAAAAGGGGAACGGGTCTTTTGCTCAGGGCTAATGTGATCCGTCCTCATCTTGTTGTAGGACGCTTGCGAGATCAGACGCCCTCCATCGAACGCCCCGCAGTGCAGCATCGCTCGTGCAAACGTCAAGTAGTCGCTTGCAGTGGAAACAAGACCACCATCCGCTGAGGCAAAGCCCGGTTCTCTGGCAAACCAACTCTCGACGCCACCGGGATCGAGAACCTCGACCGCACCAGTCACCACATTCCGCCAGTAAACAGGTGGGAAACGATCCAACTTCTCCGCCGGAACGCAGAAACCGCTATCGACCATACCAAGCGGGTCAAAAATCCGGTCCTGGCAAAACCCGGCAAGCGATTTGCCAGACGCCCGTTCGATCAGGGCACCGAGAACCAAAATGGAAGTTCCGTACAGCCACACCGTTCCGGGCTGTCGCATCAGCGGCAATTCTGAGAAAGCGGCAATCCAGTCATCCGTGCTCGCGGCCTCGGGAGGCAAGATGCTCATGCCGAAGCCCATTTCTGCCAGAGTCTTGTTGATGGGATAGGCGTCAAACGGAAGAAGCAGGCCGAACCCCATGCGGCAGGTCAACAGGTCATCAACCGTGATCGATCGTGTCGCCGGTTCGGTCTCACTGATCGGGCCATCGAGTCTCTTCAGCACACGGCGATTGGCCGGCTCCGGCAAAAAAGCATCTATCGGATCGTCAAGGGAGAAGACACCTTCTTCAACAAGCATCATTGCCGCAACACCGACAATCGGTTTTGTCAATGACGCGATCCTGAAAATCGTATCCTCACGCAAGGGCGCTGACCCCTCTTTGTCCACATAACCGATCGTGTTCAGGATCGTCTCGCCATCGTGACAGACTGCATAGAGAAGACCCAGCAAATTGTCCGGTCTGACATGCGATGCCATCACCGCCTGCAACTCATCCTGTAGTTCCTGAGGAATACCCTTGGCCAAACTCATTGCGACCTCTTTTATGCAAAGCCGTAAACGTGCTGTCGCTGACAGACGTGTGACCCAATGGGGCAACAACCACACCTCGACAAGCAGGACCGACTGCAACAAACCACATCCCACTCCGATCAAACCGGTCGTCACCCACATACCAAAAACAGTATGAAACCCCACCGTTCAGTTACAGAGCAAGAAGTCCAACAAGAAGCCTGAACACCCCAAGTAACACCAAAATCCCCAAGAAATCCGCCAAAGAGAACGCGCGAATCTCAATATCGTGACACCCAGTTCCCAACCGGATACACACTGCCAAAAATCCGCATCAGGCATTTCCAAATATTCCCCACCCCTGCAATATACTTGCATGTCTCTTTTCATACGAAGTGCCCCAAGAAGAATAAACAGGAAAAAATATGGAAAACTTGGTCGGTCTCGGCCTGTTCTTCGCCGGTATCGGCATCCTTTTGGTAGGAACCGGAATACTCCTCTGGGGTGTCAGCCAGTTGGAAAAGGCAGAATCAAAACAAACAGACGGCGAACACTGACTCGCGCCGACCAGCAAAAACGCACTCGATCTTTTTTCCTCCCTCGCAGAAGCCCCTTCCCTGAAAGAAAGCAAAATCGCGCCCCGTCTCCAGACAGAACGAAGAGTGCAGCAATTTGCGTCTGTTGTGTCCCATCGAACGTGCCGGCCACGTCCGATTTTTACGCGAGATGAAAATTGAAACGAGCGCGTGTACTGTCGCATTGGGCAGAGTCCATCACGCCCAAACACCGGACCGAACACAGCTTCGGACGAGCAATCAGTCCAAGGTTATTTCACCGGAGAGAGGCAATGTTCCGGGAAACATTCAGGTTTGGCTGTTCAGGTGTCCTCACTGCTCGGTGCTTTTTCCCGCTGGCGGAACCATTGGGTCATTGCAGCGAACACGTCGACATCACGAACAACAAGGTAAGTGATGCCCCAGCGTTCACGAGCAAGAAGAATCTCCTGCGCTACCTGTTCGACAGCCCCGACAAGCACATACGGTTGGCGAGGGCGTCAGCCGGGATCAGGCCGTCCACCCGTGCGCAGAGGGCCTCGATCGCTTCTTCCCGCTGCTTCAGCCCGGCAGGCAAGCTCAATCAGGTCACTGTCCTGGTGCAGCCCAAGCTGAAAACCAAACCGCATCCCAGCCGGCACACCTGCCACCTCCCCTGTTCCGCCGACCACAACCTTTCACATGCCACTCAAACTGGAATGGAAAGCCGCGCTCGCTCTTCGCGCACTGTCGAGAGAGAAAAAGCCGATGCAAAAATATTCGCCGGTGCTTACCGGAACGATCTTCTTACTACCTTTAATGGAGACAGTGGAGACTGCAACACCCGAGCACCCCAACACACAAGCAGGCAACCCAGACCTCAGAGAAGCATATGCGCCTTTTGGGCCTTCTGGATCCACTGACATCAGTGCGCCATAGCGAGGTAGCAGAATGGCTATATGTCATAGACGGAGCCCAGCTCCAGGATACGCGCATCCTTCATAAGGCACTCTCACCGTAAAGCTCAAGTATGGATGTCCTTAATGAGGAGAATGAGCGTGAGGTCGTCGATGGGGGAGGTTTCGAAGCCATAGTGGCGATAGAAGCCGGCCACCTGTTCGTTCTTGGCGTGCACGAGGACAAGTCGGACTCCGGTCATTTCGGCCACTTCCAGTGCTTTAAGGAGAAAGTGCTTCAGCAGTGCCGCTGCGAGACCACGACCTTGGCACTCGCGGTCAACGGCGAGGCGACCGAGGAGTATGGCGGGGAGCGGATCGGGTTGGTTGCGCGACGCGCGTTTGGTCGCCTCAGCGCGGGTGAGGACAGCAGTGCTCGATGCGTAGAAGGCAACGACGCGAGTTCCGTGGGCGACCACCCATGTGCGGCTGGATCCTTCGCGTTGGTTGCGTAAACCGCGCAGACGGAGCCAATCGTTGAGCACCTCGTCGCCGCAGTCGAAGTCGTCAACCCCGTGTCCGTCACCGAGCAGTTCCGGCCCCCGGCAGGAGTTCATTTGTGTTCAAGCACGGAGGACTTGTCGAGCAGCGCAGCGATCTTTGGTTTGGCGACTGCAGGTCGATCGAGGATGTCCTGCAACTCCTCCCATGCGTCGGGGGCGAGTGCGAAGATCTGACGATCGGCAAGGTCGTTGGTAGCAGAGGAGACGGCGCAGCTGACCACATACTCGTTGAGCGACATCCCCTTCACAGCAAGAACAAGACGTACGATTGCATCCTGGGCCGGGGCCACTCGAAGCGTCCACCGTTCGGTCTTTGTATCCATACTTTGCATTGTACGTCAATCTGACGTACAATGCAAAGATTTCATGCAGTGTACGTGCCTGTGAGGGCAGAATACAGTGTCGTGGCTGGTCAAGCGGCGTCTCGGCATTCGTTGATGAGGCCGTTGCATCGGGTCGCTTCGAACACTCAAAGATGGCGCGGCGCAATGTCGGGAGACGCAGCGAGTGATGGTTCCTGACCGAGGGAGCAGTCAGCCCGGCAGGCAAGCTCGATCAGGTCACTGTCCTGGTGCAGCCCAAGCATGAAAACAAAACGGGAAGCAATTCAAAAACAGTTCGCCGGTCTCATTGAAAGCATGTACATCTGAGAAAGGGGATCGCAACAGCATCCTCATCCGGAACATACGAAGCGAACCCGGCGTCTCCTCAGCCATCCCGGAAGGCAAACAAGTGCAAGACACGACGTGGGGCACCCGCGAGTTCGGACTCTACGATCCCAACGGCAACGCCCTGTTCTTCTACCGGAACGTGAACTGAAGCCCAATCTCTACCTGTTGACGATATACCTGAAACAGTTGTAGTTGAGTCGATATTGCCAGACTCACACCTACACATCTTGTTCGTACTCGCCGAGGGTGATGCACACGAATATCGCATCATGACCGCCACGGAAACACTCACCGGCGGAACGGTGAAACTCCGACTCGGAGCGCTGCACAGCGCTCTCGGTCGTCTCGTCGACAACGAACTGATCATCGAAACCAAGGACCGGCGGGCCGCCAAACTCGACGACCAACGACGCCGGTACTACCGGATTACACAAGCCGGCCGCGACACGCTCGGCGCGGAAATCCGCCGTCTCGCCCGCCTCGTCGATCATGCCATTGCTCCAGAGCCCAACTGGGCCGTCGGGTGAACCATCGACAGCGAGTACACGTCTGGCTCTACCGCCAGACTCTCAAACTCACCCCACCGAACCACCGAAACCGCCACAGCACACAACAAATCCAATTGTTCAGCGACCTCATCACCACAGGACAGTCCGCCTGGAAACTCTGGCTGCACGTTCCCACCCACAATCGCCACCTCAACGGGTGTCGACCATTTCCCGTGTCACCTCTCGGTTGTCTCGCCAGTGGAACAACGACGGAGCCGCAGCCCCAACAACGCTGTGACCAGTATTTTTGTGATGATGGGGGTAGGATTTGAACCTGGGACCGTTGTTTCCGTTGGCCCTCCGCCCGAACGGGAAACCCTGAGGGCGGGCAGTCGAACAGTCAGGGTTGAACGGGTGTACCTGACAGACTTACCCGCGCTGCTACCACATCAACCACACCACGGTCCCAGCGAGCAGGATTCCGAGTGCTCGATTAATAGTACGAACTTGTTGGTCGCTATCGACCCAGCGCGATGCAAAAACTCCCGAGAGCATCCAGGTCGAGATACAGGGCAAGTTGATGATCCAGAAACCCAGGGTCAGTTTCGCTGCTCCCACAGAGACCGAACTGTTGGTGTCGAGCAATGTGCCGCTCGCTGTTGTGGCCATGACCCAGGCCTTTGGGTTCACCCATTGAAACATTGCAGCCTGCACAAGAGTCATCGGAACCGAGCTCTGCCTGGCATCTGCAACAGACCGAGTATTGAATATCTTCCATGCGAGGTAAGCGAGGTAGCTGCCGCCAAGAAGTTTGAGGACATACTCCACCGGCTCATACTGTTCGAAGATCGTTCCCAGACCGACTGCCACAAGGAAGATCAGGAATGCGAACCCGAGGCTGACACCGGCTAGGTGAGGCAAGGTTCTGCGTATCCCATGATTCATGCCAGAACCCAACAACATGAGGTTGTTCGGGCCGGGTGTAATCGAAGCGACAAACGCGAGGGCAACCAGGGCAGCGAAATCCATAACTGCAAGTTACTCTTATTAGCCAAATAGACAACTAGCCAATTGGCCATTTATCAGACAGGTGGAGGATTCAAGTGAACGACGACTACTTCATTGAGGCGATCTCGCCCTGGCTTCATGGCGATGACGGCCCCATCAGAGCACGCCTTACCCTGGCGATTCGTCAAGCAGTTTCCGGCGGTCAGCTCCCGCAGGGGTTCCGACTTCCTGCCGAGCGAACAATCGCCAAGGCATTGCACGTCAGTCGACCGACCGTGTCGGCGGTGATCGACGATCTCCGAAACAGTGGGCTGGTGACTTCTCGCCAAGGCAGCGGGACCTGGGTGTCCGGCCCTGGCCGGCACAACGGACCCCAGGTTCCATTCGTCGAGATGATCCAAGCAGTGGGAAACATCGACTTGGCTTCAGCAACCCCACCCGATGCCGGCCTGCTTCCGCCGATGAGGGTCAGCACGGCCGACTTACTCATGGCCGAGCCGGCAAATGGCCTCAGCCCAATGGGACTCTGGACACTTCGCCAAGCCGTAGCGCTTCGTACGGCAAGGTTCGTGCCCCACACGACTGCTGACAATGTGATCATCACTTCGGGAGCCCACCAGGCGCTGGCCATGGTCGTGGCAACTTTGGCTGCACGGGGCTCGCCTATTCTGCTGGAAAACACCACATATGGTGGGTTGGTCGATATAATTCAGGCGAACGGCTGCCACCCGATCGGTGTGACTCGAGATGCCAACGGCGTCGTCCCTGACGTTCTGCACGATCTCCTGGTTCGCCACAAACCCTCGCTCACGATTCTTGTATCGTCGGTACACTCGCCAACCGGAACAGTCTCGCCCCCATCGCGCTGTGAGGAAATTGCACGGGTACTCGTTGACGCCCAGACCCAGGTCGTACTCGACGAAACCTATGCCGACCTGGAGTTCGCACCCTCAGGACGGCCGCTCTCGACCTTTCTCGGCGAACAAGCCATCCGGATCGGCTCGCTTTCAAAAACGCTTTGGACAGGTCTTCGAACCGGATGGATCACTGCTGACCGCGAAATTTGCAGCACAATCGTGAGGCGTCGATGGCAGCAATTTGACCTCGGCCCATCAATCGCATCCCAACTCTTTGCAGTTCAGTTACTCGACGGATTCGATGACCGAATCGCAAGCCGGTGTCACGACCTTCGCGATCGTGCCGGGTGGTTCATCAATGCGCTCACGCAAGCTTTCCCCGAATGGAAACCAACACCGGTTGACGGTGGGCTCGCAACCTGGATCGAATTGCCTGGTGATGGTGTCACGTACGCCAACGAGGCCGGAATCAGGGGAGTAGCGGTACTACCCGGCTCCGCCTGCAGAGCCGACCACGCGGATACACCCCACATTCGCATCTGCTTCGATCGCCCAATTGATCTCCTGCAGACCGCCCTCGAACGACTCACCCAGTGACACTTGCCCACAACTACCTACAACGCCAACGCCGCAAACAAATCTGGAACCGACTCTCGCTCCGGGTAACTTGTCAGATAGATCAGGCGACTCGGCACCTGCACAGGTTGATCGACTCGACAGTAGTGTCAGAAGACACGGGCAACGAGTCGCACATCAACATCAAGTACATCAGCGATCCGCTGGAGCGTTCGAGCGGTTGGAGTGGTGGAACCGCGCTCGATACGACTGATGTCGCCCTGATCCACTCCACAACGCTCAGCCAGGTCAGCCTGGGTCGACCTGTGCTCCTCACACAGCACGACCAACCTGGAGGGCAATCTCGTACGCCTGCGCGAAAACCTCGCTCTGAGCTTTGGCCTCTGCACCGAGTTGTGCCCGCCATTTCGATGGGGCCTCTTCACATGTGCGCAACATGCAACACTTCCATCCCCCAACATGGGAATGAACCCATATCACGTCACCCATAAAGACAGACCGCTATCGGGATCGATGTTACCGCTCCTCAATGGCGAGCTTGCCCTCGGCTGCTGCGTCGTGGGTGGCGAGGATCACCAGGTCAGGAGTGTGTTGTTGGAGGGCTCGGACCTTGGCGAAGCTCTGCAAGAGCAGCTTGTGATCGCCAGTGCCGGGAAGTTGGTCGCGCGCAAGGAGTTCTTCGGAATAGGTCAGGTCACCGACCAACAACAAAGGTGGAGCCTGCGCGCGACGTACAAGCATGGAGACGTCACCAGCCAAGTGCCCAGGGGTCGGCAACACGATCATGGATCCATCGCCCATCAAGTCGCAGGCCTCGGTAAATGGAGCAAGCGCTGGATCATCGGTGGGTTGGAAGTCGATATGCTGCCACTTTGCACCGGGGATGACTATGTCTCGGCGCAATACGGCTTCGCGTTCCGGGTGCGGGCCCAACATGTGGTCCCAGGCCTTCTTCGTCACGAACAAGTCTGCACCGGGAATCTCGGCAATGCCACCAGCATGGTCCATGTGCAAATGCGACAGCACCGCCGTGCTGACCTCGTTTGTTGAGTATCCGGCCTCTGCAAGCCGGTCGGTCAGGGTATCGTGCGGGCCAATCTCCCAGTCAAAGATGTGATGCATGAAGAACCGCGTGACCCGATCCGGCCAATAGTCCGGGTCAGTCGCCGGCGCTCGATCGACACCCGTATCAAACAGCACCACCCCATCGGCATGCTCGATCACAAACACGTTGACCGGAACCCTCACCCACTCCTTTGAACGAAAGATCCACCACAATGTTGGTTTCTTCGTTCCGTAGAGGTGTTCGGGGTGTGCCTTGCCCCAACCGGTGGAGATCACACACACCCGTTGGACACTGCTTGGTGACAACGACATGGCGGGCCTCCTTCAAGCCTGGCCAGACGTTGGGTGCCGGCCGAACAAAAACAAAACTGCGCAATGAGAGCAAAAATGCGCATCGTCTGTGTCATCGTAACCCAGGACCGACCCGTTGAACAGGGCAAGAAGTCCCAGTACCCTAACCGATCCGAGCAGGACAAAAGAGTCTGGTTGCTTCGGTGGCAACAGTTCACAATCGAATGAGGTCGACTGTGAACCGAGGAGGTCACGATGTCTGGATCCGAAACACCGGCGGCACCGCCGCCTGAGCAGTCAGCATCTCTGCATTCGTCTCTCACAAGCTCCGCCCATGTTTCGCCGGCAAAGTCCAGCAGATGTCGCTGAGGAACACGACCCCAACACATCCCGACTGATGGCAGAGGCGGCACCCCCGCCCAAAAGACAAAGTGCCTGGTCACAGAACTAGTATCGACCCGTAAAGGTGTTCGGGATACGCCTTGCCCAAACCAGCCAGTACACTCGAAAGCAACGCCCTGTAATCTGGCAGCGAGATTGCACCGGTACCGAGAACAACAGAAGCAGCCCTACCAGGACCGTCGCCGGCAGCCATCAGGAAGACTTCACCATGAGAGCAGCGGTTCACACCCGATACGGCCCACCCGAAGTTGTGCAGATAACCGACGTCGACAAGCCAGTGGCGAAGGCGAACGAGATTCTGGTGAGGATTCGCGCAACGACAGTCAATCGCACCGATTGTGGTCTCCGAGCGGCCAAGCCCTTCTTCATCAGGGTCCTCACGGGGCTGATCAGGCCAAAGGCCACAATCCTCGGCAATGAGTTCGCAGGGGAAGTCGAGGCCATCGGCAGCGATGTCACATTGTTCAAGATCGGCGACAGAGTATTCGGCTTCAACGGGGACCAGTTCGGTGCACACGCCGAGTACATGACAATCGCCCAAGACGGTACGGTCGCGACAATGGCAGCAAACTCGACATTCGAACAAGCTGCTGCCGGCACCGAAGGCTCGCACTACGCGCTCATGCACATCGACAAGGCCAAGATCCATGACGGTCAAGATGTTCTCGTCAACGGTGCAACCGGGGCCATCGGCTCAGCCGCGGTCCAACTCGCGAAGATTCGGGGTGCCAAGGTGACCGCGGTCTGTGCCCGCGAGCACATGACACTGGTCGAGGGTCTCGGTGCCGACAGGGTGATCGACTACACCGCGGAGGACTTTACCAACGACGAGCAGCGCTATGACGTCGTCCTCGACGCGGTCGGCAAGAGCTCGTTTGGTCGGTGCCGACGGTTGTTGAAACCCGATGGGATCTATCTCTCCTCCGAGCTTGGGCCGCTGGCCCAAAACCAGGTCCTGGCGCTTGTCAGTCCGCTGTTTCGCGGCAAAAGGGCGATGTTTCCCCTACCTCACGACGACAAGGAGATGGTCGAATACTTCAAGGAACTGCTCGAGTCCGGCCAGTTCAAACCGGTCATCGACAGAACCTACCGGTTGGACCAGATCGTCGAAGCATATAAATACGTCGAAACCGGACAAAAAATCGGCAACGTCATCATCACCCTCGAACCAAACACTAACGACCAGTAAGCCCATTCATAGGTCGAATACGACACCAGCTGCACTCTGACCAGCATCTTTACAACGGCCGCGTCAGGGACGGAGAAAAAATACCCCTGCTCCCAACCCAAAGACAAAGTGTCTGGTCACAGGATTACCAGCAGCAAGACCCGACGCTCCACAGCCCGGCGAACAAGCACCACAGCGCCCTGGGCAGGATCTTCGCAAAACGTGCCGGGAGGGGGGACAGTAACCCCCTCCGTACATGAAATTTCCGGACCGGCACCTCCGAAGCCAGACAAGGTGAATCCGCTGTTCAGGCCACACATTGGGGAGATCAAGGGCTGAGCGAGACGAAGTCGGATCGCAGACCCTGTGACTTCTACTCCGGTATGGATATCCTGCTCTGATGAGCAAGACATTCCCGGAATCGACCTGACAATGGCGCCACTGCTGAAGAACCACATCAACTCCGACCTTGTCGAGGCACTCGCTCTATCGTTTGAATCGCAATATGGGGCGTTCGACGCCGCCTCGTTCACACGAACCGCCTCGATCGGCCTTGACACCCTGGAACTCAAAGATCGGGTGAACCACATCGCCGACGCGATGGCCGGGCACCTTCCCCCCAAATACACAGATGCTCTCGCCATCGTCGTCAAGGTCGCGAAACACGAGAACATCCAAGTGGCAAGGCACGGGGAGAACGAGTGGGCTGGGTGGCCCCTGTGTGCGTTTGTCGAGCGCCACGGGACCGACAACCCGGAAGCATCGCTCAGGGCGATGCCAACACTCACAAAGCTGTCGTCCTGCGAGTTCGCGGTCCGCCCCTTCTTGGAGAAACATCTCGATCTTACGCTCGCACATATGCGCCGTTGGGTCTGCAACGAAGACGCAACGGTTCGTCGCCTGCCATCGGAGGGAAGCCGACCCCTGCTGCCGTGGGGGCCAAGAGTTCCCGCACTCAGGGAATCCCCGGAGATCGGCATCGAGATCATCGCCGCGCTGAGGCACGACCCCTCAGAAGTAGTCCGGCGATCAGTTGCAAACCACCTGAACGACATCACGAAGTTCCAGCCCGACCTTGTCATTACAGTGCTTCGTTCCTGGACAACCACACACCATCCCGTCAGTCAACAGATGATGCAGCACGCCCTCCGTTCACTCGTGAAAAACGGAAACCCCGACGCGCTCAAACTGCTCGGGTTCACCTCTGACCCAAAGGTCTCGATCGCCCATTTCACCTGCGCTCCGCCTCATATCAGTATCGGATCGCCAATTGAGCTGACCGCCTCGTTCACCTCTACATCACGCCACCCACAAAAACTTGTTGTCGACTTCGTGATCCACCATGTCACAGCGTCAGGAAAGACCTCTGCAAAAGTCTTCAAATGGACAAAGATCAACCTCGCACCTGCCGCAACCGTGGAACTGAAAAAGCATCGCAAGATTGCGCTCGCCTCCACCAGGAACTACCACGCCGGAATACACAACGTCGATCTGCAAATCAGCGGTCACCGAGTCGCAACCACACAGTTCGAGCTGAGCCTCGACGATCTTCAAGACGGTCGCCCGCCCCCAGCCTGACCAGCCCAACGCTTCTGCAACTTCTTGGGTTTTTCAGACCGATCTTTTCACACAAATCCACACATTGCCGCTTTTCCTCTAAAAGTTTCTGCCGGATCTTGCCTGGTCCGGAGTCCAGCATTCTCTGGAGATTTTCCGCGATCCCGGCCACCCACACTTCTGCTCTGGTTGTGGGGCCTGACCCTGACACCTGGCTCTGGGGCCGAATTTGTCGGCATAGTTTTTTATGGGAGGGAACACTTCTCGGGTCTGAGCCGTCTCATTCTGCAAAGCGCACTGTTCTCAGCGGGCTGGGGCTAGGTGTGAAAGAGACGAAGCAGTCTTGGCGGAGAGCGTCAGGGGAACAAGGGAGCGTGTGAGATGCGGAAGATATTTCCCAAAGCGCCAGGCAAGGTGGCTATCCGCTGTGTTGTGGCCGTGTTTGCCGCAGGGTGCATGTTTGCAGGAATAGGCAGCGGAACGGTCGGAGCTTCGCCTGCTCATCCGTTCGCATCCGGGCAAGAGTCGCCCGGGCTGGTAGACACGGAAATCTGGCCAGAGCTACCAGTATGGAAAGTTTTGGTGCCCGAGTTTCCATTACACGAAACCGATACGCTGGTAGTGCATTTATTTCGTGATGGTGATCTCGTAAAGGCCAGGATCTATTTTTTGAAGGCATGCAATACAATCGCATGGGGTGGACAAGTTGGCTCCCCTCGCGCGGACGGCGTGACTGACATCAAGCTTCTTGCAATGTCAACAAAGATGTACTGCGGCGACTCCCCCGATTTTTCCCTGGAAAACACAGAAGTTTCCTTCGGGGAACTCACCCCTGGCCGCTACTCCCTCAACATTGGTGACAAGACAATCCAATTCGGCATTCGCTGAACGTTTACAAACCCACAAGGGCAGGCAGCGACCGCGCCAGTTCCCTGGTCCCGGCCACTGCCTGCCCTTTTTCGCCCATGCAAAAACGTTCTTTGGCAGAAAGGAAAACACGCTGGAGGAGACGGGCCGTCTTATTTGGCAAAGCACACCCTCCAACAAAGCAGAACAGCAAAGAAACAACCATCAAGACAGTCACCTTGGAACATTCCGAGTGAAGCCCAAACACAATGTCATCGTCACCACTACAAAAACACCAAGACACACACAGCCTGGACGGACTGTTCCCACGTTGGGATCAAGGCCTTTGCTACGAGGTTGATCACGAACCGCGGAAAGCGGCACTCATTGCATCGACATGGTGGTGATCGGTTCCACAACAGCCCCCGACGACAGCCAGATTCCGAAGTTGGTCCCGCAACGACAAGTAGCTGTTTGCCAGGTCAGCCTCATTGCCTCGGTCAAGTTCGGTTGCGTTGTCCAGTTCTTCGTGGCTCATCTTTGACGCGTTCGCTCGAATGCCCCGAATGCGGCCCCATGGCCCAGAGCCCGCCAGCGTGTCAGCGAAATGGGTGGGGTGGGCGCAGTTGATCATGTAGTAAGCGGGTGCACTTTTTGTCGCTTCATCAAGCTGATTGATGGCCTCAGCCAGCCGTTGTCCCGACGGAAGATTCCCGTCAGTTTCCACAGTGAAAGCAATCGCGATCGGAACCCCCCAGTCTTGGGCAGCAAGTGTCATACCGATCGCCTCCTCGGCGTAGCCAAGGGTAAGACCACACACCATGTCTGCCTTGGCATCGACAAATGAGCGGATCTGAGGACCGTGATATGCCATAGATTCATCCGCGGTCATGGTCTCATCGACAACGTAGCCGTCTCCGCGGGGTCCGAGATTTCCACTCACCACCATCTGTATTTCCGGGTTCTTCGCGCCGAGGTCTTGCAGAAAACGAACGGCTTGGCCGTTCACCTGATCAAGCCTCTTTGCTGAATAGCCAAGTTGCTTCCCCCAGTCCGGGTTCGCCCGCCACGTGGGTGTCTCAAGCACCACGCCAGTACCGTCTCGACGGGCGATGTCAATAAAAGACTGGTAATAATCCTGGAGTGCCTTGCGCCCTGATGCGGTTTCCAGGAGTGGAAACGAAGCAAAGCAAGGAAGATCCATGCCTTGCTGAAAGATAAGATCGGTTTCCAATCCCGCATCGGTGATGAAAACTTTACCCGAGAGCTGAGGGAGCGAGCTGGTCATGGAAATATTCTCCTTCGCGCAAGAAGACCGATTCTCTCGATTGTAGATACTGATGAAGAATTTAGATCAGGCATTACGGGATGAAAACAGGTTGACATTTACACCGAACACCGAACAAAAGCTACCCCTCGAATTGTCTGGGGTCGCAGGCGAACACCCTCAATCCTGGAAATACCGTGTGCTGCAAAAAACACTTCAGCATTTCATAGGGCAACTCATAAGAAAGCACACGCAAGTGCCGGCTTTCTCGTTCTCATAAGCCTCGACAGACACCAAGCGAGAATGATCATCCACCGCGACATCCAGATACCCATGGCCCACTTTGCGACATTGCCGGGCGGTCATGACGAGTCCGCGTTTATGCACCAACCGCCAGGCAGGACAGCTTCCCCTTGGCATCGCCAAACCCCCTGGCCCTCACAACAAAACCCGGCCAGGTCCCGAGAACAACGGCGACAATATTTCCCGGCATGTGACCCGGCAGGATCTTTGACAGAGTACCCCGGAATCGAAAGTCCCAACAGCAAGGAATCTGCTGGGGAACCATGACGACTACCAGGCCTTTTGCCCCAGTCCAAGACAGCACCTCCGAATCGGAGAGTAGGCCCAGCTTCGCCTTTCCCACTCAACAACCAACAACAACCAATGACGAGAAGCCCTCCACAACTCCTGCAATCACGAACGACTACATACCGCACTCGACAACAAGCCTCCTATCACACACACTCAACAACCCACCCAGGAATAACGCCCCAGAACTACAGGCAGTCGTGAGGCAGGCCGGCGTAGCAGTGCTTTGGGTTTCAGGGAGTTTCGCAAGGAGGTGTAGTGGCATTGAGGAGACAACAATGGGAACGAACTGCACAAACGCGCAATACTGCCATATTCCATGGCCAGATGTGGGAACCTGGAAGGGAAACGAAGGGGAAACAGGGAGAGGTATTATGCCAAGCGAGCAATTCCAGGGACTTCTACAGGTACTCGAAGCAGGCCGGGCGGCACAGACAGCAGATCGCACACTTGAAGAGTGGCGAGAAATGGTCGACCAGTTTCTCGGGATTGTGCCTGCCGTGGAGGGGGTTGACACACAGCCCGCGACTGTCGGAGGGGTGCCATGCGAATGGTCGCGAGTAAGCGGGACGACACCGACACGCACGATCTTTTATCTGCATGGCGGCGGGTATTGTATCGGGTCTGTTGCAGGGTATCGCTCTCCAATGTCGCATTTGGCAGCTACGGCAGAAGCCGCGGTGCTGAGCGTGGACTACCGGCTGGCCCCAGAACATCCGTATCCAAGTGCTGTTGACGACGCGGTCGCCGCATACAAAGGCCTGCTCGACGGGGGAACTGATCCGGCAACTATTGTGATCGGGGGAGACTCTGCGGGAGGTGGCCTGACCGTCGTCACACTCCTGACACTACGCGACGCGGGGATTCCGCTTCCTGCTGCAGCAGTCTGCATTTCTCCTTGGACGGACCTTGGAATGAGCGGAACATCCATGACGCAAAAGGCAGAGGCCGATCCCCTGCTCACTTTCGCAGATCTCGCAATGTTTGCGGGCCACTATCTTTCAGGTACGGAGGCAACGGCAACAACTCCCATGGTGACGCCAATTGCGGGAGATCTCACAGGATTGCCTCCCCTGCTCGTCTTCGTGGGCACTGCCGAAATCCTTTTGAGCGACGCGACCCGTCTTGCCGAAGCAGCCGGACAGGCAAACGTGCGTACCACCCTCGAAATCGCGGATGGCATGATGCACATCTGGCCATTGTTTGCCCCACTTTTTCCCGAAGCAAGCGATGCCCTCAAGCAAATTGGAACATTCGTGAAAGAACAGACCGGGAACATAAGCTGAAAAAGAAAGGCCCAGCACAGCCAGTGTGCTCCCCACGTGCGTGGGGATGAACCCCAGGTGTGTAATCCGGGGTAGAAACACGCAACGTGCTCCCCACGCACGTGGGGATGAACCGGTGGTGCGAGCGCGCTTTATTGAAAATCTCTCGTGCTCCCCACGCACGTGGGGATGAACCGCTAGTGCTACGACGTGGTTGGGGGTGCGGGATGTGCTCCCCACGCACGTGGGGATGAACCAATTGTTGTTGAGCTGGATGACGGGACGATTGTGTGCTCCCCACGCACGTGGGGACGAAGCGAGTGGGCATCGAGAACCATATTTCAATCAGGTTCAACCACGAGGCCGGTATCGACGTGAAATACAGATAGCACTGCCCTGGTAAAGACCGGGATGGAAGCGAGGGGTTTGCCCTTCGGGTCTTCCGGTTTTCCGGTCACTGTTTTGGCCATCATGTTTGGCGGTTTTCCCGCTTGCACCCGGTCCTCGAATTTGAAGAGGAAGCACAAAACTGGCGATCAGGTGTGACACAAGAAAAAACCGACCAGGTTCACGCCTGGTCCCCGTGACCTTTCACCCGGCACGGTTACAACCTGCACCCTGCTGTCCAGCTTCTCCGGAACCACTTCGGAAAAAGCTGGGAGCACTCCTCATCTCGCTTTCCTCCAGGCTCGGCAATCGTGCCGCTACATGGACTGCACAAGTTCTGCAAGAAAACGGGGCACGCACAGAAACCTCTTCGAGAACAAACAAAATGGTCTTTCTTGCCGTCTTTTTCTCACAAAATCCCAGTTAGAGCCTCTTTTTTGGTATCCGGGGAGTTTTTGTCACACCTCATAGAAATAATAACATAGACAAGTACCACGAGGAGTGGCAGTCTCTTCAGAAAATCCCAAAGACAGATATCTCATGCCCATTTCTGAACGAATACATACCCACTATTGCACACACCATGCGAGCATTGCGCCTCAAAAGACTGCTGATGATCTCACTGCTGCGTGCGTGCTATGGGGGAAAACGCGTCCCGCAAAGAAGCGTACTGAAGAAAACAAGGGAATAACCTGGCACTCCTTGCTCTACCACATGATTGATATTGGATATTGCGCACAGGTGATGTGGGAACAAGTTGTCGCCCCTGCCACGCGTTCGCTGATCACAAATGGGGTCGAAGCGGATTCTGCGGATTGGCCGAGCTGGCTTGGATTTCTCGCGGGTCTGCATGATCTCGGCAAAGCCGGGCCGCAATTCCAGAGCAAAGTCCCCGCACACAAAGAACGCCTTACCAAAGAGAGGTTCCCATTCAAGGGCAACAAGGACGCCCCGGGACAGCACGGGGATGTCACGGTCGCTGCCGGAGACCAAGTCCTGACAGACCGCAAATGGCATAAAAACCTCGCAGAATCGATGCTCGTCATTGTGGGCGGCCATCACGGGCGCTTTCCGGTCGGACAAACAGTCAGGGATCTCCGTAGGAAACATCGACCCTGGACAATCGGAAAAGGCAAGTGGGAGCAAAGCCGCAATGCGCTCGTTGCGATACTGGCCGAGACTTTCAACGTTGGCCGGCTCGACGCGCCAAAACGGGAAAGTGAGCTCGATCCGGCACCGGCAATGGTGCTGGCAGGTCTTGTCTCCGTGGCGGACTGGATCGGGTCGGACGAGACCATCTTCAAGTATCAGCAGGGCCTTTGTCCGACTTGCTACAGCAAAATTTCACAAGAATCCGCAAAAAAAGCGGTCGAGCAGCTGGCTTGGGTGCCATGGCAGCCACGGCCTGACCGCGAGTTCACAGACCTGTTCGGCTGGAACCCGCGTCCTCTGCAAACCGCCGCACGAGATGTGAGCAGTCGCCAAGACGGCCCAGCCCTTCTCGTGATCGAGGCGCCTACAGGGGAGGGGAAAACCGAGGCCGCGTTGCTTGCGGCCAGACATTTCGCTGCTGCTCAAGGGCTCGGCGGTATCTATACCGGTCTCCCGACGCAAGCCACCAGCAATCAAATGTTCAAACGGGTTCACGCGTACCTGGAAAAAGACACTAGGTCACCCCTGGTTGGCACACAGCTCGTACATGGAAATGCGAGACGGAACGACTTGTTTGCACAGATGCTGGCAACAGAGGGTCAGCCCTCTCCGGTCATACCCCAGATAGAAGCGGTCTCTGGCGAAGAGGACGCACAACACGCGCATGTGGTCGCGCAAGAATGGTTCACCCGCCGAAAAAGAGGCTTGCTTGCGCCCTTTGGGGTGGGCACAGTCGATCAGGCGCTTCTCGGCATTCTGAAAACCCGACACGTCTTCGTGCGCCTGTTTGGTCTCGCACAAAAAGTTGTGGTGATCGACGAAGTGCACGCGTACGACACCTATATGACCACACATCTCGAACGTCTGCTCGAATGGTTGGGAGCAATCGGGACGAGCGTGATTCTGCTCTCCGCGACGCTCCCACGGGACCGGACCAAGAAATTGTGCGCCGCTTTTGCCCGTGGAATAAGGCAAGAAATCACAGCAGCAGCACCAACAACAGATGCCTACCCGATGCTGACTGGTGTGGACGCGAACGGAACACTCACACAGCATCCTGTGTCTGTCGCTTCCCACAATCAGCGCCAGATTGTGCTGCGCACCATCGGACACAACCCAGACGACCCAGACAACCCAGACAACTCGGAC
>Ga0209345_10002468_pt1 | contig 20395 bp, 21 predicted proteins | sample Cruoilmetagenom7_FD_187294 | JGI IMG/M metagenome (GOLD analysis project Ga0209345, IMG submission 187294) | Oil polluted marine microbial communities from Coal Oil Point, Santa Barbara, California, USA - Sample 7 (SPAdes) (version 2) | ecosystem: Environmental > Aquatic > Marine > Oil seeps ... | reverse complement strand
CGGCGGTAAACGCGGTGTACCAAAACATCTGTTGCGCGACATTGCCCTGCGCCGGGATTGGCCCCGCCTCGGAGAATGTCATGCCAGCCGCAGCGGGCGGCGAATATTTCTCAAGCCACTCGATGGCCTTGGTCACGGCATAGACCGCCGCCGGGCCGTTGGTTGCCCCGCCACGTGCCACGCAAGAGCCCACCGGCTGTGAATTCTCATTCACCCGAATGCCCCATTCATCGACCGGAAGGCCGTTGGGCTCGCCCTTATCTCCCATGCCGGCCATCGACATCCACGCATCGGTATAGCGCCAGCCAAGCGAGGGGTCTTTCTTGCCGTAATCCATGTTGCCAAAGACTTCGCCCTCGACACCAAGATGGCTTAGGTCGCGCCCCGTGAAGAATTCCGCGATATCCTCATAGGCCGACCAGTTGACAGGAACCCCAAGGTCATAGCCATAGGCCGCCTTGAAATCGGCCTTGTTCTTGTCGTCGTTGAACCAGTCATAGCGGAACCAGTAAAGGTTCGCGAATTGCTGATCAGGAAGCTGGTAAACCTTGCCATCGGGGCCGGTGGTGAACGACAGGCCGATGAAATCCTCAAGGTCAAGATTGGGGTTGGTCACATCCGCCCCCTCGCCCGCCATCCAGTCGGTCAGGTTGCGCGCCTGCTGATAGCGCCAGTGGGTGCCGATCAGATCACTGTCGTTGATGTAGCCGTCATAGATATTCTCGCCCGATTGCATCTGGGTCTGAAGTTTCTCGACAACATCGCCCTCGCCAATAAGATCATGGGTGATCTTGATGCCGGTAATCGCGGTAAAGGCCGGGGCCAGAACCTTGGATTCGTAAGAATGCGTGTCGATGGTTTCCGACACCACCTTTATCTCCATCCCCGCGAAGGGCTGGGCCGCATCAATAAACCACTGCATCTCGGCCTCTTGATCGGCGCGGCTCAGCGACGAGAGATCGCCGATCTCGCTATCGAGAAAGGCCTTTGCGTCCTCCATATCCGCCAGTGCCGGACTGGCCGCCAAGGCCAGCGCCGCCAGCGCGGTTGAGGTTTTCAGTCTAAAGTTCATTTTGGTTCCTCCCTAGGTCGAACTTCGTTATTTACAGGCTCCGGCCGCCCGCGCGCCCGAAGGGTATTCTTCGCAGGGTCAAACCCAGCGAAACACCGCCGCCGCGTAGATCGCGCAGACGATCATCGCATAGGGTTGGTTCGCCCCCAAAAGACCCAGCCAGCCCAGATTGATAAAGGCCGAGCCCAGAAGCGTGATGAAGAGACGATCCCCCCGCGTGGTTTCAATCCTGAGAACCCCGACGCGCGGCGTCTCGGGAAACTTGATCGCCAGCACCGTGAAGGTAATCAGCAAACAGGCTATCACGATGAAAAAGATCGCCGTGGGTAGGGTCCATGCCATCCATGCCATGTTCAGTCCTCCTTTTCCAACGGTAGAGGCTTGTGCTCTATCAACGCCCAAACGTCTTGATCGCTAGTGCTTCCCCGTGCGTCGATTTCGAACAGAAGGCGCTTCGTCTCATCAGGCGACGCTCCAATGACACGAGAAAGAGTGTCCAATTGCCGCCACTGCTTCCCAGCGGGCATCTTGCTCGGGTCCAGCATGTTTCGCAGCATGATCTTACGCTTTTTATCGAGTCTGCGTTTTGGACATTCCTTAATCCAATGCACCGCCAACTGCCCAGCTATCGCAATCACGCCCCCGCCAATTGCAGATATGAGAGGTATCCAAACGCTCATTTGAGGAATGGTGTTTGCTTCCGGCTCCATCACACCCTCCCCAACGCGAAACCCTTGGCGATGTAATTGCGCACGAAATAGATGACGAGTGCCCCCGGCACGATGGTGAGAACCCCGGCGGCGGCCAGAACGCCCCAGTCGAGGCCAGACGCGCTTACCGTCCGTGTCATCGTGGCCGCAATCGGCTTGGCATCGACGCTCGTCAGGGTACGCGAAAGCAGCAGTTCAACCCAGCTAAACATGAAGCAGAAAAACGCCGCAACCCCGATACCGCTGGCGATCAGCGGCATGAAAATCTTGATGAAAAACCGCCCGAAACTATAGCCGTCGATATAGGCGGTCTCGTCGATTTCGCGGGGCACGCCGCGCATGAACCCCTCAAGAATCCACACCGCCAGTGGCACATTGAAAAGCGTATGCGCAAGCGCCACGGCGATATGGGTGTCAAACAACCCGACGCTTGAATAAAGCTGAAAGAACGGCAGGGCAAAGACCGCAGGCGGCGCCATCCGGTTGGTCAAAAGCCAGAAAAACAGATGCTTGTCGCCCATGAAGCTATAGCGGCTGAACGCATAGGCCGCCGGCAGCGCCACGGTGATCGACAGGACCGTGTTCATCGTCACATAGATGATCGAATTCACATAGCCCATGTACCAGCTGGAATCGGTCAGGATAGTCGCATAATTGGCGAAGGTCAGGTTCTGCGGCCAGAGCGAAAACACCCCGAGGATTTCGTCATTGGTCTTGAGGCTCATGTTGATCAGCCAATAGATCGGCAGCATCAGGAACAAGAGATACAGCCCCATGACGATGGCCTTGCCATTGATCCGCATATCTTAGCCCTCCCGTTTATCAAGGTTGACCATGACGGTGTAAAACACCCATGAAATCAGCAGGATCACCAGAAAATACATGATCGAGAACGCCGCCGCTGGCCCTAGGTCAAACTGGCCAAGCGCCATTTTCACAAGGTCGATGCTGAGGAAGGTAGTGGCATTGCCCGGCCCGCCACCAGTCACCACAAACGGCTCTGTATAGATCATGAAACTGTCCATGAAGCGCAGCAGGATCGCGATCATCAACACGCCTGCCATTTTCGGCAGTTCGATATAGCGAAACACCGCCCAACGGCTCGCCTGATCAATCTTGGCGGCCTGATAATAGGCATCCGGGATGGATTGCAGGCCGGCATAGGCCAAAAGCGCCACAAGCGATGTCCAGTGCCAGACATCCATCACGATCACGGTGATCCAAGCGGCGGTGATATCCTGAGTGTAGTTATAGGAAATCCCTATTTTATCAAGCGTATAGCCCAGAAGGCCGATATCGACCCGGCCGAAAATCTGCCAGATGGTGCCAACCACATTCCACGGGATCAAAAGCGGCAAAGACATAAGCACAAGGCAGAGCGAGGCCAAAAAGCCTTTCTTCGGCATGTTCAGCGCCACGAAAATCCCGAGCGGAATTTCAATCGCCAGAATAATCGCCGAGAACGCCGCCTGTCGCGCAAGCGCGTCCCACATCCGCTCAGAGCTGAGCATATCGTCGAACCATTCAAGCCCGGCCCAGAAGAACTGATTATTGCCAAAGGTGTCCTGCACCGAATAATTGACCACGGTCATCAGCGGGATCACGGCGGAAAACGCCACCAGGATCAGGACAGGCAACACCAGAAACCACGCTTTTTGGTTGACGGTCTTTTCCACTACGCGGCCTCCTCGGCGGGGGATTTCGGGCTGACGCGCCAGTCGTCGGCATAGACATTGATCGCGCGTCGATCAAAGATCAGACGGGTCATATCGGGCGAAATGCTCTGATCCTCGGCGGCGATCACGTTGATCTCAACGCCGTTGACATCACAGCGCACGATCTTGTGGCGGCCGACATCCTCGACCCGGCGCACGCGTGCACCAAGGCCGACATCGACCGATGCCAGCGTCACGAATTCGGGGCGCACGCCGATCTGAACCCGGCCCTTGGGGCGGCCATAATCGGCGCCAAGCGGCACCTCGGTGCCCGCAACAATCGCGGTTGTGCCGCTGACCTCGGCGTCCAGAAGGTTCATGCCGGGGCTGCCGATGAAATAGCCGACAAAGGTATGTTCGGGGCGCTCGAACAATTCCTGCGGCGTGCCCATCTGCACCACCCGCCCGTCATGCATCACCACCACCTTGTCGGCAAAGGTCAGCGCCTCGGTCTGGTCATGGGTGACATAGATCATCGTATGGCCAAACTCGTGATGCAGCGCCTTGAGCTGGGTGCGCAACTCCCATTTCATATGCGGGTCGATCACCGTCAGCGGCTCGTCGAACAACAGCGCATTCACGTCCTCGCGCACCATCCCGCGACCAAGCGAGATTTTCTGCTTGGCATCCGCCGTCAACCCGCGCGCCTTGCGGTTCAACTCGGACTCCATGCCGATCATGCCGGCAATCGCCTGTACCCGCTCGGCGATATAGGCGGGTTCTGCGCCGCGATTGCGCAGCGGAAAGGCAAGGTTGTCGCGCACGCTCATGGTGTCGTAGACCACCGGAAACTGAAACACCTGCGCGATGTTGCGCGCGGCGGTGGCCTGATCGGTGACATCCTGGTCATTGAACAGGATGCGGCCCTGGCTGGGGCGCAACAGCCCCGAGATGATGTTGAGAAGCGTGGACTTGCCACAGCCCGACGCGCCCAGAAGCGCGTAAGCCTCACCATCGGCCCAGACGTGGTTAAGCTCCTTGAGGGCATAATCGCCCTCGCCCGCGGGCTTGGGCAGATAGCTATGCGCCAGATTATCAAGCGTGATTTTTGCCATTCCCCCCCCTCAGGCCGCCAACGCATAGGCCGCAGGGGCCACAAGCGCGCCGTCTTTGGCAAAGACATAAACATGCGCCGGATCAAGATAGACCTTGAGCGCCGCCCCCAGTTTCAGATCGCGCACCCCGTGGACAAGCCCCACCCAACGCGCCCCGTGATGATCGAGGTGCACAAAGGTTTCCGAGCCGGTGATCTCGGTCACGCTCAGGCGCGCATCAAACACAAGGCTGTCACCGGCATGCTGTTCAAGCTCAAGGTGATTGGGGCGGAACCCGGCCAGATAGGGCCCGTCGGCCAAGTTGGCCATGCTTGCGAGTGCCGGGGCGGATTGGCCATCGCCAAACGCGATGCGATCCCCCGCCTTGGAAACCTCAAGAAAATTCATCGGCGGATCGCTGAAAACGCGCGCGGTGGTGGCGTCATTCGGCTGGCGGTAGACGCCCGGCGTCGGGCCGAATTGCGTCACGCGCCCCTCCCAGAGGGTGGCGGTATTGCCACCCAGCAAGAGCGCCTCTTCGGGTTCGGTCGTGGCATAGACAAAGATGCTTCCGGCCTCTTCGAAAATCTTCGGAATCTCGGCACGCAATTCTTCGCGCAGCTTATAGTCAAGGTTGGCCAGCGGTTCATCCAGCAAGACAAGCCCGGCATCCTTGACCAGGGCCCGCGCCAGGGCGCAGCGCTGTTGCTGCCCGCCCGAAAGCTCAAGCGGCTTGCGATCGAGCATCGGGGATAGCTGCATCAGATCGGCGGTCTTGCGCACGGCGGCGTCAATCTCGGCCGGGGTCTTGCCCATAAGACGCATAGGCGAGGCGATGTTGTCATAAACGCTCATCGAGGGGTAATTGATGAACTGCTGATAGACCATGGCAACGCGGCGATCCTGCACGCGCATGCCGGTCACGTCCTGCCCCTGCCACACGATCCGCCCCGCGTCGGGCACATCCAGCCCCGCCATCAGCCGCATAAGAGAGGTCTTGCCCGATAAGGTCGGCCCCAACAGCACATTCATCGTGCCCGCCTCAAGCGTAAGGTCGGTGGGGTGAATATGCACCCGCCCGCTCACAACCTTCGATACGCCCTCTAGTTTCAGCGTCATTGATCCAAACCCTTGCTCATCCCTTGGCCGCCCGTGCATCCGAGTCCCGGCGATCGTGCCGCTCTTGCTGCATCCAGCGATCAAGCGCTGCAATCTGCTCTGCGCTCATCCGCAGGCCAAGCCGCGTGCGCCGCCAGACCACATCGGCGGCCTCGCGGGCAAATTCGCGGCGCATCTGCCAGCGCACCTCGGCGCCGGTGAGCGTGGCGCCAAAATCCGGCCCCAAAGCGCTAGCCTCGCGCGCATCGCCCAGAATATCAACCGCCTCGGTGCCGTAAGCGCGCACAAGACGGCGCGCCCAGGGCTTGCTCAGGAAAGGGTAACCACGCTCAAGGCTTTCTGCCAAGGCCACGACCCCATCCACCGCGAAATCCCCGCCCGGCAGGGGCACACCTGCGGTCCAATCGCCCTCTGCGTCGGGGAAATATGGCCCGAGTTTGGCCAGGGCCGCCTCGGCCAGCTTGCGATAGGTGGTGATCTTGCCGCCAAACACATTGAGCAGCGGCGCGCCCTCGGCCTGTTCCAGCGAGAGCACATAATCGCGCGTCGCCGCCGTGGCCGATTTGGCCCCGTCGTCATAAAGCGGGCGCACGCCCGAATAGGTCCAGACGATATCATCGCGGGTGACCGGAACCTTGAAATACTCGCTGGCGAACCTGCACAGATACTCCGCCTCTTGCGGCGTGCATTCCGGCTTTTGGCTGGCATCGGTATGTTCGGCATCGGTGGTGCCGATCAGGGTGAAATCACTCTCATAGGGAATGGCGAAAATGATCCGCCCGTCGGTGCCCTGAAAGAAATAGCATTTATCGTGCTCAAACAACCGCTTGGTCACGATATGGCTGCCACGCACCAGGCGCACGCCTTCGCTTGAATTCAGCCGAAGCGTGCCAGAAATCACATCCTTGACCCATGGCCCGGCGGCATTGACAAGACCGCGCGCGCGCAGGGTGCTGCGATCGCCGCTGTCCTGATCCACAAGCGTGATCTGCCACAGATCGCCGATCCGTTCGGCCGATTGCACCTTGGTGCGGGTTCGGATCACCGCGCCGCGCGCCGCCGCGTCGCGGGCATTGAGCACCACAAGACGGCTGTCTTCGATCCAGCAATCGGAATATTCATAGGCGCGGGTGAATTTATCCTTGAGGGGCCGCCCCTCGGGCGCATGGGCAAGATCAAGCGTCGTTGTGCCCGGCAAAATCTTGCGCCCGCCAAGGTGGTCATACATGAACAACCCAAGCCGGATAAGCCAGGCCGGGCGCCGCCCCTTCATCCAGGGCATCACCAGGTTCAGAATGCGCGAGGTCGGGGTTTCCCCCTCAAAGCGCATATCCTTGTGATACGGCAGCACAAATCGCATCGGCCAGCTTATGTGCGGCATCGCGCGCAAAAGCGTTTCACGCTCGATCAAAGCCTCACGCACCAGCCGGATCTCGAAATATTCGAGATAGCGCAGCCCGCCGTGAAACAGCTTGGTCGAGGCCGAAGAGGTCGCCGAGGCCAGATCGTTCATCTCGGCCAGCTCAACGGTCAGGCCGCGGCCCGCCGCGTCACGCGCAATGCCACAGCCATTGATCCCGCCGCCGATCACGAACAGATCGACAATCCTGTCTGTACTGGTTTGCGGCACCTGTTTCCCCCCTCACGATAGATCAAGGCGACCACCATTTTCGTGAAACGTCAAGAAAAGAATATTCGTTTACTTTCCTTTTTGCTCGCCCTGATTGTTTTCATTGAGATTTACGACAAAAGCCTCGGCATGACTTGCCTGCAAGGGCGGCGGGTCGCTCCTTGACCTGAGGTCATTTTTCAGAATCCGTGCGCGATTCGTCAATTGCGCCCGAAATTTGGCCTGTACCCTTGCGCGACGGACAAAAACGAACATAATCGAACCAAATTCCGATCAGGGACAGCCGCATGTCACAAAGCTTTCGCCAGCCCGACATCCTTGAAATTGCCCGCGCCGAGGGCAAGGTGACCGTCGAGGGCCTGGCCGATCATTTCGATGTCACCGTTCAAACCATTCGCCGCGACCTGACCGAGCTGGCCAATGCCGGCAAACTTGAGCGGGTGCATGGTGGTGCGATTCTGCCCTCTGGCGTCAACAATATCCTTTATGACGAACGCCGCCGCCTCAATGAGGCCGCCAAGACCGCCATTGCGCGCGCCTGTGCCGCGGCGATCCCCGATGAGGCCTCGGTTTTCCTTGATATCGGCACCACGACCGAGGCGGTCGCGCGCGAACTGATTGATCATCGCAACCTGATGGTGGTCACCAACAACATGAATGTGGCGCAGATTTTGCTGGCCAACAAATCCTGCAACATCGTGGTTGCGGGCGGCGCCCTGCGGCGGGCCGATAACGGGCTTGTCGGCAATCTGACGGCGCGCACGATCGAGAATTTCAAGTTCGATTACGCGATCCTTGGCTGTTCGGCGATGGATGATGACGGTGACCTGCTTGATTTCGACATTCAGGAGGTGCTCGTCGGCCAAACCCTTCTCAATCGCTCGCGCGAAGTGTTTCTGGTCGCCGACAGCTCGAAATTCCAGCGCAGCGCGCCGGTGCGGATCGGATCGTTGCGCGATGTGCATCAGGTCTTTACCGATCAGCCCCTGCCGCCGCGTCTGGCCGAGCAATGCGGCGGCTGGGGCACAGCCGTGCATGTAACCGGCCCCGCCCCCGATTGACCCGCGCCCTAGCCACGAAGGAAACTGGCAAAAGGGATATAGCGCACGCTGTCGCCGGGCGTGATCTCGCCGCCCGCCTCGGGCAGTTCGACAAGCCCCTCGGCCCAGCTTAGCCCGCTGATCCGACCAGAGCCTTCGGATTTGAACACCTCGACTCGCCCGTCGCGCATCCGCGCGCGCAGATATTCGCGTCGGCCCGGCTTTTTGCGCTTCCCGAAATTCGCTGGCACATCAAAGCCTTGCGGCTCAAACCACCCGGCGCCGGATAATGAGGCCATGGCCGGGCGCGCAAAGACCAACGCACAAACCAATGCCGCAACCGGATTGCCCGGCAGGCCGAACACCGGCGTTTCGCGCCACAGCCCAAGCGCCAGAGGCCGCCCCGGCTTGATCGCGATGCGCCATTCCGCCATCGCCCCCGCCTCGTTCAAAAGCGCCGAAACATGGTCTTCATCCCCCGCTGACGCCCCGCCCGAGGTCAGGATGACATCGGCCTCGGCCGCGCCGCGATCAAGCGCGCGGCGCAGCGCATCGCGGTCATCGGGCACCTTGCCGAGATCAACCACCTCATAGCCGAAATCGCACACCAGCGCGCTTAGCATCGGGCGGTTGGCATCATAAATCTGCCCCGGTCGTGTTGCATGTCCGGGCTCGGCCAGTTCATCCCCGGTCGAGATGATCGCCACCCGAAGCGGCAGGCAAACCTCAAGCCGCGCCACCCCCACCGCCGCGCAAAGCGCAAGATCGGCAGGGGTGAGAACCCGACCCGGCGCAAGGATGGTCTCGCCCTCGCCAACATCCTCGCCCGCGCGACGGGTGTTGGCGCCCGGCTTGATGCCTGCGCGAAAGGCAATCTCGCCTGTCCCAACACTCACATCCTCTTGTAGAATCACCGTATCGACGCCATCCGGCAAGGTGGCCCCGGTCAACACCCGGAGCGCACGCCCCGCCGGCACCTTCCCGTCGTAAGGCACCCCAGCCGCCGCGCGGCCCTGAACAAGCGGCAAGATTTGATCGCCTTCGCCCAGGCTGGCAAAGGCAAAGCCATAGCCATCTACCGCCGAATTTGGATCGGGCGGATTGGCGCGACGCGCCGTGACAGGCGCGGCCACCACCCTGCCAAGCGCCCCGGACAGATCGACCTGCTCCTGCCCCACCACCCGATGCAAGCGCGCGCGCAACAGCGCCAGCGCCTGATCCGCCGGGGTCCAGTCAACACCGACCGGCAGCGCAAAACAATCGTCGCGCAGCGGCGGCGGCGTCAACCCCTCTGCCGCGCGCCTCAGTTTGTCCTCGTGTCCAAGCCCCATGATCCAACCCTCCTCGGGTGCCTCTACTGCCAACATGGCCGCCAGTTCCGGCGCAGGCAAGCGCGCAAGCGCCCGCGCCATAAGCCGCACCTGATGTGCATCGCGGATGCCGCCCGCATTTTCGGCCCTTTTTACCACATCCCCGATCAACCCCGGCCAGACTTCCACAAAGGCCACCGGGCGCGCGCGATCCTCGAACGGCCAGACCGCAACGTCCCCCGCAAACCGGCGGCGCAAGCGGTTGAGCACTGGCAGACCGGTCAGAATCTGCCCGCCAACGGCGCCCGCGCCCCCCAACTGCCAACAGGTGAAAGTGCCAGACGCATCCGCCAACCGCCGCTCGGGCGGCCCATGCCCCGCGCGGGTATCGCGCCGCGTCAGCCCGGCAATATCGCGGCGCAAACCGATGAACCAGAACGGCCCGGTGCCGGGAAACATCCCATTGGCCATGGCCGCCACATCAAAGCGGTTATTGGCGCGCGGGCTATCGGATATCTGCGCCTCAAGCCAATCCCAGACGGCGAAGGGATCGGCGCGCCCGGTCAGGCCGCGGGCAAAGCCCGCAGGAAAACCAAAGGGGAAATCAAACCCGATCAAAAGCCGACGCCCGGCACGGCGTTCGGCCTCGATCAGCCCGGCAATCGCCTCTTCCGCCAGGCTTCGATTGCGCAAATAGCGCGGCGACTCCTCAACGCCATGACGCACCAGCCCAAGCCAGATCGCATCGCGGCGCGGGCGCGGACCGGTATCATTGCCGCCCGACCAATCGACCATCGCGAAACTGTCGAATGGGATCAAAGGCCGACCTCGGCAAGGATGAAATCAGCGATCGCAACCGTGTCATCCAGATTGAAAACCGGACGGTCCAGATCAAGCGGGCTGTCGCTCGCAACCGCGCGAATGGTCGGGTCGCCCGGTGCGATCAACGGATTGCCGGTCTCTGCGCGAAAGGCCTCGACCTTGGAATGGCTGTCGCGCTTGTAGCCCTCGACCAGCACCAGATCGACCGGCGCCAGCTTGTCGAGCAGCATCGCCAGCGACGGCTCTTCCTCAGTGCGCAACTCGTGCATAAGCGCAAAACGATTGCGCGAGGCCAGCAAGACCTCGGTCGCACCGGCAACCCGGTGGCGGTGGCTGTCCTTGCCCGCATGATCGACGTCAAAGCTGTGATGGGCATGTTTCACCGTCGACACAGTGATGCCGCGCCCGGTGATCTCGGTCACCAGCCGTTCCATCAGCCCGGTCTTGCCGGCATTTTCCCAGCCAGTCACGCCGTAAAGCCTCATGCCCCTGCCTCTGATCTGTCCCGCGCCTGTTCAAGGTCTTCGGGGGTGTTGACGTTGAAAAACGGATCGCCCGCCTCCTCGAAAAGTGCCTCGCGGCCACCGTGCTTGTCAGTCCAGATGACCACCTTGCGCAGGCCCGCGCCCAGCGCCGCGCGCAGGTCATCGCGCAACGCCACCGGCCAGAGGCCAAAGGTCGGATGCCGGACCAGGCCTGAACCGCTCATCGACTTGGTCTCTTGCGCCCCTCGCGGCGTCGCGGCCAGAACCAGCGGATGCGTCATCCCCTCGGCCGCCAAGTTCAGGCGCGCCACCAGATCGCAGGGAAAAAACGGTGTATCTGCCGCTACGGTAACAATGCTTTCGCCCCCCTGCGCGGCCGCCCAGTCGAGCCCGGCCAACACCCCGACCAACGGCCCGGCAAAGCCCTCGATGCTATCGCCCAGAACCGGCAGGTCAAACACCGCAAATCGCGCAGGATCGCCATTGGCATTCAGCGCAAGCCCCGCCACCTGCGGCCCCAACCGCGCGATCACATGATCAAGAATGCTGGACGAGCCAAGCCGCAACAGCCCCTTGTCGCCGCCGCCCATGCGGGTGGCGCGCCCGCCCGCGAGAATGACACCAAGCGGCTGTTTCATAAGCGCGGACCTCTCCACGGGCCGATCATGCCGGTGCCCCCTTGCGACGATATTTGTGATCCTCATCGCCCACGGCTTCGGGGTCAGCATCGCGCAAAAGCCGCTCTTCTCCCGAGAGGCAGACAAATCGCTTCCCCCGCATCCGCCCGATCAGGGTCAGTCCGACCTGCCTGGCAATCTCAACGCCCCAGGCAGTAAACCCGGATCGCGACGCCAGAACCGGAATGCCCATCATCGCGGTCTTGATCACCATCTCGGATGTCAGCCGCCCGGTGGTGTACAAAAGCTTGTCCTCCGCCGTAACGCCCTCGCTCAGCATCCAGCCCGCAATTTTATCAACCGCGTTGTGACGCCCGACATCCTCCATATAAACCAACGGGCGCGCGCCCTGACACAGCACCGTGCCATGGATCGCCCCCGCTTCAAGATAAAGCGAGGGCGTGCGGTTGATCTTTGCGGCCAAGCCATAAAGATCAGAAGTCCTGACTTGGACTTGCGGCAATTGCACCCCCTCAAGCCCCTCCATCATATCACCAAAGACCGTGCCCACGGCGCAGCCGCTGGTCCGGGTCTTTTTCTTCAGCTTTTCCTCATAGGTGGTCTGTCCGTCGGTGCGCACGACGACGGTCTCCAAGTCCTCGTCATACTCCACGCCCCGGACCACCTCGTCCTCGGCCAGCATCCCCTGATTGCGCAGAAACCCAAGCGCCAGATATTCCGGATAATCGCCGATCGTCATCGCCGTCACGATTTCCTGACCGTTGAGGAAAATCGTCAAAGGCCGCTCTTCCACCACGGAAATGCGCATCGGCTGGCCCGCGTGATCGACCCCCTCGACCGCCCGCGTCAAACGCGGTGCCTCAGGATCAGGGGCGATCAGGTAACCGGACAGATCATCGCTCAAGGCCAATTGCATCTCCTCCTTGCATTGGGTACGCCCTTGCCAGAGCGCATGGGCAACTTAGGGGCAAGCGGTGCCAAGGCAAACCACCAAATCAATCTATTGGCAAGGTGTGCGTGATGGCGCGCCGTTTATTCTGGTGATCGTGCCGTTTTCCGTCCTGTTTGGCGTTGTCGCCACTGAAGCGGGCCTGAACGTTCTCGAAACCATGGGCTTTTCAGTGCTTGTGATCGCAGGGGCGGCACAATTCACCGCCTTGCAGCTTCTGTCAGACGGCGCCCCCACCGCGATTGCACTGATTTCGGCACTGGCGGTCAACCTGCGCATGGCGATGTATTCGGCCTCGCTCACCCCCTATATCGGCGGGGCATCCCTGGGCCAACGCGCGCTCGCTGCCTATTTCACCGTCGATCAAAGCTATGCCTGCGCGATCGTCAAATTCGAGGCCAACCCCGGCTGGTCCATCCCGCAACGGCTGTCCTATTTCTTTGGCGTTGTCACGGCGATTTGCCCGCTCTGGTACGTCTTCACCCTCGTCGGCGCGCTCGTCGGCACCTCCATCCCGCAGGGGCTGGCGCTTGATTTCGCGCTGCCGATCACCTTTCTCGCGATGATCGCGCCGATGCTGCGCACCCCGGCCCATCTGGCGGCGGCTTTCGTGTCTGTCACCATGTCGCTCATCTTTGCGTTCCTGCCCTATAACCTCGGCCTGTTGATTGCCGGCGTGGCCGGGATGATGGTTGGCGCACAGGTCGAAGTAACCCGTGAGCGCCGAATCGCACCACCCACAGGGGATGCATCATGATCGACAAGACCAGCCTCTGGATCGTGATCATTCTTCTCGGCCTCGGCAGTTTCGGCCTGCGCTTTGTCTTCACCGGGCTTATCGGGGATCGCCCCCTGCCTGCCTGGATGCTGCGCCATCTGCGCTATACCGCCGTGGCCGTTTTGCCGGGGCTGGTGGCGCCGCTCGTGGTCTGGCCTGCGGCCACAGATGGCACATTGGATGCCCCCCGCATGGCGGCGGCGCTCATGACGCTTGCGGTGGGGTATTTCACCCGCAACGTGATCCTGGCCATCGTCTTGGGCGCGCTCACCCTTTATGGCGGCCTCGCCCTGCTTGGCTGATACGCCGCAAGCCCCTTCTTCTTGGCTCAAATACTCCGGGGGAGTCGCGCCTTGCGCGACGGGGGCAGCGCCCCCTACTCCCTCGGGGCCGCCGCGCGGCGCAAGCGGTCATTGATCGCCCGCCCCAATCCGTGATCGGGAATGGGCGTGACCGCAATCACACGCGCCCCCTGCGCATCAAGCGCATGCAGGTGGCGAAACAGATTGGCCGCCGCCTCGGTCAGATCGCCCACCGCCGACAGGTTGAGATCGGCCTCGACCGCGCCAAATCCCAACAGAACCTCGCCGTCCCGACGCTCTGTTGCGTTCAGACGCACAAGGCCGCCGGGGGCGTAATGTGATTGCATCTGTCCCGGTGCGCTAAGCGGATCACCGGCGCCGTGCAGGCGTATCGGCTGACCCAAGGCTGCCTCTATCGCTTCGGCGGGCAATCCGCCGGGGCGTAAAAGCACGGGCGCGTCGGCCAGGCCGACAATGGTCGATTCCACCCCGACCGGGCAGGCGCCACCATCCAGAACCGCCTCGATCCGACCCGACAGGCCGGCCAATACATGCGCGGCCTGCGTCGGGCTTATCTTCCCGGACGGATTGGCCGAGGGCGCCGCCACTGGGCCGTCAAAGGCCTCAAGCAAGCCCTGCGCCACCGGATGCGCCGGCAGGCGCACCGCCAACGTGGGCAAGTCGGCGGTCACAAGCGACGACAGCCCCGCATCCGGCCTCAATGGCAGCACAAGCGTCAGCGGCCCCGGCCAGAAAGCCCGCGCAAGCACATCCGCAAAATCGTTCCACTCGACATAGGCCTGCGCGATCTCGATGCTCCTGACATGCACGATCAGGGGATTGAAACGCGGCCTCTCCTTGGCCTTGAAAATCCGCGCGACGGCATGATCCTGGCGTGCATCGGCGCCCAGCCCATAGACCGTTTCGGTTGGAAACGCGACAAGCCCCCCGGCGCGCAAAATCGCGGCGGCGCTTGCAAATCCCTCTTCGTCAGGCAAAAGACATGTCGTTTCCAAATTGAAGCGGCCCTTTTTTGACGCGGCGTAGCGGTTGAAGGTCGGCCGCGATTGATTACGCTCTGGTTCAAGGTAAGTTCCATACAGAGGCGCGGCAAGGCTGCCAAGTCGCCCGTACCATAGATCAGGAGATTTCAATGCCGTATCGCGCCCCGGTCGAGGACTATCAGTTTCTGTTCGATCATGTTGTCGATCTTGAAAAGGTCGCCGCCACCGACCGCTTCGCTGAGGCCACCCCGGATATGACCGCCGCCATTCTCTCCGAAGCCGGGCGCATGTGCCAGGACGTGCTTTACCCGCTGCAACGCCCGGGCGATCTGCATCCGGCGCGTCTTGAGAACGGCGTTGTGCGCACCTCGCCGGGGTACGGCGACGGTTATCGCGCGATTGCGCAAGGGGGCTGGGTCTCGATCAGCGCCAGCCCCGAGCATGGCGGCATGGGCCTGCCGATGGTGGTGACGACGGCGGTGAACGAGATGATGTCCTCGGCGTGTCTCTCGCTGCAACTCAACCCGCTGATGACCCAAGGCCAGATCGAGGCGCTTGAACATCATGCCAGCGATGCCCTCAAGGAGATCTACCTGCCCAAACTGGTCAGCGGCGACTGGTCCGGCACCATGAACCTGACCGAGCCGCAGGCCGGTTCTGACGTCGGCGCGCTGCGCTCACGCGCCGAGGACAATGGCGATGGCAGCCATGCGATCACTGGCCAGAAGATCTATATCAGCTGGGGCGACAACGATTTCACCGAAAACGTCTGTCACCTTGTGCTGGCCCGCCTGCCCGACGGCGGACCCGGCACCAAGGGCATAAGCCTGTTTCTGGTGCCGAAATTCATCCCCGACGAAAACGGCGCTCCGGGACGTGCCAATTCCCTCAAGGTGGTGAGCCTTGAGCACAAGATGGGCCTGCACGGCAGCCCGACGGCGGTGATGCAGTTTGACGGCGCCACCGGCTGGCTTGTGGGCAAACCGCATGACGGCATGCGCGCGATGTTCACGATGATGAACAACGCCCGCCTTGGCGTCGGCGGACAGGGCATTGGCGTGGCCGAGGGCGCCTATCAGCACGCACTTGCCTATGCGATGGAGCGCAAACAGGGCCGCACCTCGGTTGAAGGCGGCAGCGGCACGATTGTCGATCACGCCGATGTGCGCCGCATGCTCGCCACGATGAAGGCCGATATCTTTGCCGCGCGCAGCATCGCCCTAGCCTGCGCGACGGCGATCGACATGCAGAGCGCGACCGGCGATGCGGCATGGGCCGCGCGCGCCGCGTTTCTGACACCGATTGCCAAGGCCTTTGGCACCGAAACCGGCATGGCGGTCTCGGAAATGGGCGTTCAGGTGCATGGCGGCATGGGCTTTATCGAGGAAACCGGCGCAGCACAGTATTACCGCGACGTGCGCGTCACCGCGATCTATGAGGGCACCAACGGCATTCAGGCGATGGACCTTGCCGCGCGCAAACTGATGGATGGCGGCGAGGCGGCCTTTGCCCTGCTCGATGAAATCGAGGCCTTAGCCGAAACTGCCCGTGGCCAGATGCCCGATCTGGCCGAACCGGTCTGGCAGGCCTCTGAAACGCTGCGCGAGGCGACCGAATGGATGCTGGAGCAAAGCGACCTAAATCAGCGGTTTGCCGGGGCGGCCCCCTTCCTGCGCGCCTTTGCGCGGGTTCTGGGCGGGCATTTCCACCTCAAGGCGGCCTTGGCCGAAGGCGGCAATGGCGCACGGGCGCGCATGGCGCGGTTCTATATCACCCGGCTTTTGCCCGAACACGCCGGGCTATTGGCCCATGCCACATGCGGCGCCGATGATCTTTACGTACTTACCACCGAGGACCTGGGCGCATGATGGACGGCGATGCCGGAATGATCCGCTACCCCTGGGACACACCGCCCGAACCGGGCGAGGCGATTACGGTTGCGCCCGGCGTGCTCTGGCTGCGCCTGCCGCTGCCGATGGTGCTTGATCACGTCAATGTCTATGCGCTTGACGAGGGCGACAGCTGGACCATTGTCGATACCGGCATTCATTCAAAACGCAGTGTCGGCCTGTGGGAAACCCTTTTGGCCGGGCCGCTTGCGGGCAAACCCGTCAGCCGTGTGATCCTGACCCACCACCATCCCGATCATATCGGCATGGCGGGCTGGTTCATGGATCGCTTCGGCGCCGAGCTTTGGGCGACGCGCACATCGTGGCTTCTGTCGCGGATGCTGATCCTCGATGTCGAGGACGAGCCGACACCGCAGGCGCTCGCGTTCTGGCGTAGCGCCGGGATGGACCCCGATGTGTTTGAGGCGCGCCGCGCCGAGCGGCCCTATAATTTTGCCGATATCTGTGTCCCGCTGCCAGTGGGCTATACCCGCGTGCAAGAGGGCGAGGTGCTCCATGCGGGCGGGCGCGACTGGGACGTGCGGCTTGGCGGCGGGCATGCGCCCGATCACCTTACCCTGTGGAGCCGCGACGACAATCTGGTCATTGCCGGCGATCAGATCCTGCCCTCGATCAGCCCCAATATCGGCGTCTACCCGACCGAACCCGAGGCCGACCCGCTGGCCGATTGGCTCGCGGCCTGCGCGCGGCTGGCGGAGTTTGCGCGCGACGATCATCTCGTGCTTGGCGGGCATAAATTGCCCTTTACCGGCCTGCCGGTGCGGATGCGCCAGCTAAGTGAAAACCACCACGGCGCTTTGGCACGCCTGCGCGCGCACCTCGGCACCCCGCGCACCGCCGCCGAATGTTTTCCGCAGCTTTTCAAACGCAGGATTGATCACGGCACCTATGGGTTGGCCCTTGTCGAGGCGGTTGCGCATCTCAACCATATGCATCAGGCTGGCGAGATCAGACGCTGGCGCCGCGACGACGGGGCCTGGCTCTGGCAGCTATGTGACAGTTAAACAGGAGTGGCGACATGGACGACAAGATCGAAACCACGGCCGAAGCCGCAGAGGCCCATGCCATGCCGCGCTGTCACGAAGTTCACTCCGACCCGGATCAGCCCTGCATAGGCGCCGCCGCCAAGGCGCTTGCCGAAAAGCCGAACGAGAACAAAAGCCCGGCGCAATGGGCCTATGAGCGGATGATCCTTTATATCCAGAATTTCGAGAAAACTCTTGATGAGGAACACGAGGTCGCGATGGGCTTTGTCGGCGGCGACGCGGGCGTCTTGCGGATCGAAGGCATGGGATATTTTGACCCCGACATCGTGACCTTTTACGGCGAGGATGCCAGCGGCGCGCGCACCCAGCTTGTACAGCATGTGGGCCAGCTTAGCGTGATGCTGCGCGCGATGCCCAAACCGGCGAAAGTGGCCGCGCCCAACCGCATCGGCTTTCGCCTTGCCGAGGACCTTGCAAAAGCGTGACCCCTGCGGCAGCTTGGGTGGTGACAGCCCCGGATAAATACAGTATCCAGCCGCGAGACAAAACAGATTCAGCTATGAAAGAGGATACCCAAATGGCCGATCACAAGCATGGTGAGATGGATATTCAGGTTCAGGAAAAGACCTTTGACGGTTTTGTCAAATACGTCACATGGGCCGCTGTCGTGATCATCGGCGTGCTGATTTTCACCGCGCTGGTCAACGGCTAAGCCGACCCTGCGTGACCTGACGCAGGTTTGAGACAAAAGGGGTTGCCATGCGGGCCTGGATAATTGCGATCGTGGCTGTGTTCGCGCTGGCCGGGTGCGCCGCCGAATCGGTCTGGGCCCCGGACGAGGCGGTGACACGTGCCGCCTATCACCATGAGGGCCCGCCGCGCCTAACGCTTTTTACCATGCTCAACAATCATAGCGATGCGGGCGCGCATACCTCGTTGATGATCAACGGCTCGCAACGGGTCATCTTTGATCCCGCCGGATCGTTCAAACACGAGACCATTCCAGAGCGCAACGATGTGCTTTATGGCATCACCCCGCCGGTCGCGGATGTCTATACCCGCTATCATGCGCGCAAGACCTATCGCGTGCGCATTCAGCGCCTCGATGTCTCGCCCGAACTGGCAGAGCGCGCCATGTCGCTGGCCAAGGCCGCAGGCCCGGTGCCCTCGGCACAATGTTCGCTTGCGACCTCTCGTATCCTCGCAGAGCTTTTCCCCGGCCAGATCAGCACGTCGTGGCTACCGCGCAAAACCTCGGATGAGTTTGGCGCCATATCCGGGGTGACCACCGAAGAACTCTATGAATACGACGACGACGACAACAGCAAGGTGCTGCGCGCCTGGACCCCGCCCAAGACCTGATCTCTCGCACATCCCGATCGCGGCTCGCGAACTGTCGGCGGGCAAAGGCGGCAGGATGATCGATGTCATGACGGTTCCGGTGTGTCTGGCTCAAGGGTCGCTATGCGGACAAACTTGCCGTTCTTCGCAAATCTTTCAATGTCTGCTTCTTCTTAATTCTGCAAAGCGCCTTGTAATTCATGGTTCAGGCTCGGACGGCGATAACCCCAAAACCATGTGGTCAGTTGGACGGTGCCACATCTTCTCCTTCCGAGTGCTTTCCAAATATCTTCCTCATAAGCAATGGAGGGCCCGCCATACCAGTGCTGCCGTCAGACAAAGAAACTGCCTTAGGGTTTCCACTTGCTGCAAATTCAACAAACTCAGGATGTTTTCCGGCGATTATCTCAAGTAATTGAGAACATTCTCGAAGTCGATTGGCCGCAAAGTTGTCGATAGAATCTGACCTGCCCCCCGCGAAATTCCTCACCGTGATGTAGAGTCTGCGCCAACTTTGAAGGAGCAGACGAATGCGAAAGAGCGGTTTCACCGAGACGCAGATTATCGGGATGATCAAGGAGCAGAAGGCAGGCATGCCGACGGCCGAGGTGTACCGTAGGCATGGCCTCAGCCCGGCGACGTTCTACAAATTCAAGTCCAAGTATGGCGGCATGGATGTGTCCGAGGCGGCCAGGCTGAAGGCACTTGAGGATGAGAACGCCAAGCTCAAGCGCCTGCTGGCTGATACCATGCTGGACAATGTCGTGCTGAAGGACCTGCTGGGAAAGAGTTGACGACATCGACCAAGCGGCGAGACGCGGTGCTCCAGGTGATGCGGGATCATGACATCTCGCAGCGCCGGGCCTGTCGGCTGGTCGGTGTCGATCCCAAGACTGTCCGGCGAGACCGCCCGCCTGACAGCGCTGAGATCCGCAAGGAGATGCAGGAGATTGCCGGCAAGCGGCGTCGGTTCGGCTACCGCCGGATCGGCGTCCTGTTGGAGCGCAAGGGCATGATCATGAACCACAAGAAGCTGTATCGTATCTACCGCGAGGAAGGGTTGTCGGTAAAACGGCGCCGCGGCCGGAAACGGGCGCGCGGCACCAGAACACCGCTGCCGGTTGCCGCGTATCCCAACGCGCGTTGGTCCCTAGACTTCGTGTCTGACAGCTTCGGCGCCTCGCGGAAATTCCGGATCCTGGCGGTGATTGACGACTGCACGCGAGAATGCCTGTGCCTCGTCGCGGACACCAGCCTGTCGGGCGCACGAGTGGCCCGGGAGCTCAGCGCCCTGATCCGGGCTTATCAGTTGCACATGGCGGATACGAACGTCACGCCATCAATATTCAACGCGCGCACCGTTACGCTCAGGTTCTTGTTCTCGATGACCTGCGATCGTGATGAGATGAAGAAGTATATGCAATTTCGCACTGAGCCGCGCAACTTGCCTATCGTTCTCGGCGTTGAGAAGGTCTCGGCCTTGCTAGCCTCAGCACCCGGACCTGGTCTCAAATACCGCGCAGCCCTGAGCATCGGCTATGGCGGCGGTT
>Ga0209345_10002466_pt1 | contig 20399 bp, 18 predicted proteins | sample Cruoilmetagenom7_FD_187294 | JGI IMG/M metagenome (GOLD analysis project Ga0209345, IMG submission 187294) | Oil polluted marine microbial communities from Coal Oil Point, Santa Barbara, California, USA - Sample 7 (SPAdes) (version 2) | ecosystem: Environmental > Aquatic > Marine > Oil seeps ... | reverse complement strand
AGCGTCGATCATCTTTTCCGTATCGACTAGCTCTGCCGCCGCTTTTTCAAGCATGACCGGCTCGGTCCAGACGCCGGAACGGGGCCCCAGTTCCTGAAATACAATATCGCCTGCCGCAATCGCGATCAGATAAGGGGCAACGGGTTTATCCATGGCGAAGCTGAAAGCATGGCGACCCTCGCCCGCGCTCTCTGGTTCACCGTTCGACAGACCGGACATTACCACCGTCAACGATTCCGGCGCGGTGATTTTCGCTTCCCATGTCTGGCGGATACCGGGGCTGTCCTGTGTGGGGATCCAGGTCCGGTTCAGCGTCGGCTGGCCCTGACTAAGCAAATAGGGATGTTCACCGCCAGCCGTCTGTTCAGGAGCAAGCCATTGCAGAGCTCTCGCGTCGCGGCCTGATGTATAGGTTATTACAATCTGGCGCTGGTCTCCCATATTGACCGTAAGCGGTGCGCCCATCCCCTCCTGTGTTGCACCCAGTGTGAACGGCAGATCATTGCCTGCGGCGTCGGTGACCGACGATATCTCCAGCCCCATCGTGTCCAGAACAACAGTATCAGCGCCGTCCTCCGCCAATATATCCAGCGTGGCAGTGCCGCCAACATTCTTGTTCTCGAAATCCAGCGCCAGGTCGAGCGCCACATGCGTCACCCGCGCCACCTCCGGCTGGGCATAGCTGTAGGGGTCTTTCGCATCTTCACTGGTGAGTATTGGTGAAACCATAGGCGTTTCATCGGCTTTCGGCGTCCCGCCGGGCACGGAGCAAGCAGCAAGTGCTGCAGCACTGAAAATCAGGGATAGGCAAGCGAACACGCGCATGGAAGCTCTCCGGAAATAGCAAATTCTGTCGATATGATTATATTTCGGGTGTAAGGGTTGCAAATAATTACGCAAGCGATGCATGCGCCAATGACGATGTGGATTGAGGTTCTGTTTGATTTCGGCGGAAGTGACGATCCAAGAACCGCAATCTGGCATCAAATCGGATCAGTCTGTACGCCAGCCGCAATGGAGACGGCGGACCGACAGCTTCTATCTCCGTAATGCGTTCTTTGACGCCCGTAACGGAGGTTGGCTCTAGAATATCAATGCGATCGCGCCGATATTCACCTCACTGCTCGTCCCCGTAAATCGCGACACCCATTTCGCCTTCGCTCGTCGCCCGTCCCCGGTACATGCCGGCGGTGTTGAAGCTGTAACCCGCCTGACTCCAAGGTGTCGCGTAGATAATGCCGCCATCCCCACCGAGCTCCCCGAGTTCCGCAATCACATCATCCGCGATCTGCTGGATTTCCTCATCGGGCAGTTGAAATTCGCTGGCATGAATGGCGTAAGTGTAATTGTTATCTTTGTCTTTTGGCACGGTCAACTGCGCTTCCTTGATGGCCATTTGCCAACGCATCCGGATGCGGGCGCAGATTTCGTGGGCGACGCCGAGGCGGATGAAATATTCGCCCGATCCGGTCGCCGAGATCGCACAGCTGCGGTTGTCGGCATAGGTCCCGGCGCCAATGATCGGGCTGTCTCCAATCCGGCCCCAGCGTTTGCCGGTCATGCCGCCGGTCGAGGTGCCGGCGGCCATATTGCCGTCTCGGTCCTGTGCCACGGCGCCGACCGTACCGAATTTATAATCGACATCGGCGGCGCTGATCTCTTTGGCGAGGACGGCTTCGATCTGTTGCAGCCGGTGAGGGGTCGCATAGTAGTCCGGCGTCACCTGTTCCAGACCCTGTTCGCGGCTGAACTGGTTGGCGCCTTCGCCGGACAGCATGACATGCGGGCTTTTGTCTTTTACCGCCCGTGCCAGCAATATCGGGTTCTTGGTGCCGTTGATCCCGGCGACTGCGCCTGCCGACAGGTCGCTGCCGTCCATGATGCTGCTGTCGAGTTCGTTGGTCTTGTCCCAGGTGAAGACCGCACCCTTGCCGGCGTTGAAATTGGGGTTGTTCTCGAGAATGATGATGGTGGCGGTGACCGCATCAATCGCGCTGCCACCGTTCTTGAGAACGGCGGAACCTGCCTCAAGCGCCTGATTCAGCGCTGCGCGGATTTCGGCGTCTTTCTCGGGCGTGATCTTGTCGCGATCGATTGTCCCGGCACCGCCGTGAATGGCGATTGACCAGTGGGTTTCTTCTTCGATTCCGTCCTGCGCGTTTGCCGCCGTTGCCATGATCGAAAGTAGCAGCGTCGGCCCCAGCAGGTTCAGTAAATAACGGATCATCAGACGTCTCTCCCGATTGGCTCTTATCTTTTCTTCGCGAACAGCCTATATGTCCGGCAAACGAGCCCTTCTGACAAGAGCAAAGATATGACCTCAGAAAATCCATCGCTGCGACCATGGCGCGATATTGATCGACGCAAGTCGCGCCAGATCATGGTTGGCGATGTACCGGTTGGTGGTGACGCACCGATTACGGTGCAGACGATGACCAACACGCTGACGTCCGACGCCAAGGCGACGATCGACCAGATCCGCCGCTGCGAAGAGGCGGGCGTCGATATTATCCGCGTGTCCTGCCCCGATGTCGAGAGCACCACGGCGCTGAAGCAGATTGTCCGGGCGAGCAATGTGCCGATCGTCGCCGATATCCATTTCCACTATAAGCGCGGCATTGAAGCGGCAGAGGCGGGCGCGGCCTGCTTGCGGATCAATCCGGGCAATATCGGGTCTTCGGCGCGGGTACGCGAAGTCATCGACGCGGCCAAGTCCAACGGCTGTGCAATCCGGATTGGTGTGAATGCCGGCAGCCTCAAAAAGGACCTGCTCGAGAAATATGGCGAGCCTTGTCCCGAGGCTTTGGTCGAAAGCGCGCTCGACCATATCAAGATTTTGCAGGATCATGATTTTCACGAATTCAAGGTCGCGGTGAAAGCCTCCGACGTGTTCCTCGCGGTCGCGGCTTACTCGCAGCTGGCCGACGCGGTGGATTGTCCGCTGCATCTTGGCATCACCGAGGCGGGCGGCCTGATCGGCGGAACCGTGAAAAGCTCGATCGGCATGGGCAATCTGCTCTGGGCCGGGATTGGCGACACGATCCGGGTGAGCCTGTCGGCGGAACCCGAAGAAGAAGTGCGCGTCGGCTATGAAATGCTCAAGGCGCTGGGCCTGCGTACGCGCGGCGTTCGGGTGGTCAGCTGTCCGAGCTGCGCACGACAGGGCTTTGACGTGATCCGCACGGTACAGAAGCTGGAAGAGCGGCTGCAACATATCCGCACGCCACTATCGCTGTCCGTTCTTGGCTGCGTGGTCAACGGTCCCGGCGAGGCCCGCGAGACTGACATCGGCATCACCGGCGGCGGCAAGGGCAAGCATATGGTCTATCTCTCCGGCGTCACCGACCATCATGTGGCGGACGCAGATATGGTCGAGCATATTGTGAAGCTGGTTGAAGCCAAGGCGGCGGAGATCGAGGCGGGGATTAGTGAAGCGGCCTGAAGCGTCACGCGGTCATAATGACCGTTCGCCCTGAGCCTGTCGAAGGGCCTCTCCCGGCTCGCGCTTCATCAGCGTGGCAGGGGGCGAGGTGCTTCAACAGGTTCAGTACGAACGGGATTTGCAAAAATTTATTTCATGCTATGCTCAGGAAAATTTCTGCCAAATTTTCACTGAAGGATGATCCATCATGACTTCGACCCGCAAACGCGCAAGTGACTTTCACCCCCATATTCTCGAGATTTTCGACGGCTATGTTCACGGCGCGATCTCGAAGCGGGACTTTATCAGGCAGGCGGGGAAATTTGCCGCTGCGGGCGTGACCGGGGCGATGATCCTGGATCAGTTGCAGCCCAATTATGCCTGGGCGGCGCAGGTCGAGCCGGATGATCCGGCGATCACGGTCGAGCGGATCAGTTACGATAGCCCCGAAGGGCACGGCAAGATTAATGGATTGATGGCGACGCCGGCGGGAGCGACGGGCAAGCTGCCGACGGTACTGGTGATCCACGAAAACAGGGGGCTCAATCCCTATATCGAGGATGTCGCGCGGCGGGTGGCCAAGGCCGGCTATCTGGCGCTGGCTCCCGATGGCTTGTCCCCCCTGGGCGGCTATCCCGGCAATGACGATGATGGCCGGACGATGCAGCGCACGCTGGACAGCGCGAAGCTGATGGAGGATTTCTTTGCCGCTTTCGAATATCTGCGCGACCATGACGGATCGACCGGCAAGGTCGGCGCGGTCGGTTTCTGTTACGGCGGGGGCGTCTGCAATGCGCTGGCGGTGGCCTATCCCGATCTTGCCGCCTCGGTGCCTTATTATGGACGCCAGCCGGAAGCCGCCGACGTTCCGGCGATCGAAGCGCCGCTGATGATCCATCATGCCGGCAATGACCAGCGGATCAACGCCGGATGGCCTGCTTATGAAGCCGCTCTGTCTGAGCATCAGAAAGAATATAGCGTCCATTTCTACCCCGACGTGAACCACGGGTTCCACAATGACACGACGCCGCGCTATGACGAGGAAGCCGCAACGCTGTCATGGAAACGGACGCTGGCCTTTTTCCAAACGCATTTGCGCAGCTAGAGGCGCAACCGGTCGATCACGTCTTTTCGCTGAGCGGCATGGTCTCGCTCTCGAGCCAGTTCCCGACATCCGACAGATGTTCCGGCCGAGAACTCTGTAAAACTTGCGCCGCCAAATCCGCGAGTGTGACTGTCTTCAGGCTATCCCGAAACGCGCGTTCGGCGACCGCGAAGGCCGAGGCTATCTGGCAGGGGCTCTTGCAGTCCTGTTTCTTCAACCCGCACGGACCGTTTTGCCGGATTTCGGTGCAGCGAAAGGCGGGGGTATGGCCTTCGATCGCGGCGGTTATGTCCCACAGCGTGATATCGGTGGCGGGTTTTGCCAGACGGTAGCCGCCGTGGGCGCCGCGCGAGGATTGCGCGATCCCGGCCTTGCTGAGTGCCTGCAATTGTTTCGCCATATAGGCCGTGGGCACGTCATGATAGCGGGCCAGTGCTTCGGCCTTGAGGCCGCGGCCTTCCGGCAATGCGATCATCATCACTGCGGCATGGGCTGCCCACTCAACACCTTTGGAAATCTGCAATATTTGACTCTCTGTTTAAATCGGACAATATATATCCGAATAACATGGACTCGGGATGATTTAAAGGAGAAATTGCATGTTGATGGGAAAGCCTGATCTGCTCGACCGCGTGGCGCAGATGCTGGTTCTGGGCGTAGGCCTGTTCGCGTTGCTCTTCGGCTTGTTCATGATCATCAGTCCGCTGGACTGGTATGTCGCAATCCCGACGGTCATTACCACCGGCCCGCCGAACCAGCATTTCATCCGCGATATCAGGATTGCTTATGCCGCCTGCGGCGTGATCCTGCTCTATGCGAGCCGCAATATCCATATGCGTTGGCTGGCCGCCTTTGCCGGGGCGCTATGGCTGTCGCTCCACGGTATTCTGCATATTTACGAAGTGTCGGTCGGGATCTGTTCGCCCGATGCTTTCATCGCCGATGCGCCTGGTGTGCTGGGGCCGCCGCTGCTGGTTTTCCTGGCGCTCGGCATTTTGTTTGCCCGCCAGCGCGTGGCGCCAGCGGGTATTCCAAAAGCGCTATTGCTCAAGGCCTCGACAGCGGGAGCCGATGAGAGCGAAATGCAATATCTTGAGGAAATCGCTGCTGCGCCCGGTCACGCGTTTGAAAAATTCGCCCATTTCCTGCCGGCTTCCCTGCATCGCCATGCCGCACCCCCGCATCTTTGCCACGCCGCGCGTCTGGGCGCCAATATGGTCGAGGATTGCGGTCCCTGTGCGCTGACCTCGGCTCAATGGGCGCTGTTCGACAATGTGCCCCGGGAAACGGTCAATCGCTGGCTGAGAGACGATCCGGATATGCCCGAAGACGAGGCGCTGGCGTTGCAATTCGGCAGGGCCATTGGCTTGCAGTCGATAGATGCCTTTGATCTCGGTGACCGGATCGAGGCGCAATATGGTCGTGACGTCCGTTTTGAGCTGGCGATGGCAGCGGCAATGCTCCGCAGCTTCCCGGCGATGAAGCGCGGTCTGGGCCTGACAAAAGCCTGTTCCCTCACGCCGCTGAAAGTGTAATAGCCGGTGCATGAGATCATTATTGCTTGTTCTGGCCACTCTGGCCCTGATTCCGCTGTCGGCAATATCGGCAGAACCGCACGGCGCGGCTTATCCCGAAGCGCGGCCTTTTGAACAATACGCAAACGCGACGGAACAGGTGGATGCAGCGCTGGACCGTGCAGAACGCACGGACAAGCGTGTGATCATCGTCATGGGGGCCAATTGGTGTCATGACAGCCGCGGACTGGCGGGATGGTTTGCGCAGCCTCGTTTTGCCGTGATGCTCGAAGCGAAATATGAACTGGTCTATGTCGATGTCGGCCACCGGGACCGCAATATCGATATTGCACAGCGCTTTGGCCTGAAGGCGATCAAGGGGACGCCGACAGTACTCGTGCTATCCCCAAAGGGCATATTGCTGAACCCGAAATCGGCTCCCCAATGGCGCAATGCCGCAAGCCGGGCGGAAGAGGAGATTTTTGCCTATTTCGACCAGTTTGATCCCGAACTCTGAGCCGAAGGAAAGCAGGTGCCGCGCGCATTGACCTATTTATTGATCACCCTGGCCGTGATTGCCGTGGCTTTGTTCTTTCTGCCGCTGCGCTTGGCGGTGGGCCTGGCAGGGCTGGAAGGGTCGCGTTTTTCGGCCAAGACGATCAGCGGTCCGGTCTGGAAAGGGAAGATCCAAGGGGCGCAACTCGGGCCATTCCAATTGGGAGATCTTGACGCCGGGTTGCGGTTCCTGCCACTGCTTACCGGTCGCGTGCTGATGGATCTGGAACGCCCGCCGGTCGGCGGTGATCGCGGATTGGTCGCAACTGTCGGCAAATCCGGCAAGAGCCTGCTGGTGCAGGATGTAACCACCGTACTCGGCGTTGGTCGGCAACTGGCGCCGCTGCCGGCTTCGGCGATTGACCTGAGGGATGTGAACATCGCTTTTGCCGGTGGCCGCTGCCAGTCCGCGAGCGGGCAGGTGCGGATGTCGCTGGATGCCAATATTCCGGGGCTGGACCTTAAACAGGGCTTGCTTGGCAATGCGACATGTCAGGATGGGGTGCTGGTGTTACCGCTGCAGAGCGGTTCCGGCATGGAGCAACTCACCCTGAAGCTCGAAGGCAATGGCTTTTATACTGCGCGGCTGTTGCTCTCGGGTAGCGACCGCGCCTGGACGCTGCTATTGCCGACGCTCGGCTTTCGCAATGTTCCGGATGGCTATGCGATCAAGGTTGCCGGACAACTGGGACAGAGGAACGAACAATGACCAAGGCCGTAAAATTCTCGATTCTTGATCTTTCTCCGGTGCCGCAGGGCAGCGATGTCCGGACCGCGCTCGACCGCTCTCTGTCGCTCGCGCAACATGCCGAGGCGCTTGGTTACGAACGGTTCTGGATGGCTGAACATCACGGCATGGAAGGCATTGCCAGCGCCGCAACCGCCGTGGCGCTTTCGCACATCGGGCATGGAACCAAGACCATCCGGATCGGTGCTGGCGGGATCATGCTGCCCAATCATGCACCGATGGTGATTGCCGAGCAATTCGGCACGCTGGAGGCCCTGTTTCCCGGACGGGTGGATTTGGGGCTGGGCCGCGCGCCGGGATCGGATCAGCGGACAGCACAGGCTTTGCGCCGCAATCTCAACAGCGACGCCAATGAATTCCCGCGCGATGTTCTGGAACTGCAGGCCTTTCTTGCCGGCGATGAGCGACTGGGAATTCAGGCAACACCGGGGCAGGGGAGCAATGTCCCGCTCTACATACTTGGCAGCAGCCTGTTTGGTGCGCAACTGGCAGCGGCTTTGGGACTGCCTTATGCTTTTGCCTCGCATTTTGCACCGCAGATGCTTGATGAGGCGCTTACGATATACCGTCGTGACTTCAAGCCATCCGACCAGTTGGCCGAGCCCTATGTTATGTGTGGTTTCAATATTTTTGCGGCGGACAGCGACGAGGAAGCGGAATATCTGTCCAGTTCGATGATGCAGAGCTTCGTTGCGCTACGCACCGGTAATCCGGGGAAAATGCCAACGCCGGTTGAAGGCTATCGCGAAAGTCTGCCACCGCAGGCCCAGTCAATGCTCGAACAGATTTTGCAGGGTAGTGCGATCGGTTCGCCGGACAAGGTCAAACAGGGTGTCGAGCGGTTCCTTGACCGGACCGAGGCCGACGAGCTGATCATTTCCGGATCAATCTTCGATCAGACGGCACGCGAAAAAAGCTATGCAATCGCCGCCAATGTTCGGGACCTGATCGCTGACTAGGGACAATTTCGCTTCACTCAAGCCTTGATTTTACCATTCGGCCTGCGCATGACTCTGGCCAATTGATATTCCGCAACAGCCCCCCAATGGGAGAAGACATATTGCCACGTACAGGTACTAATTCAGCGCTTAGAGACTTTCTGAAAAGCGAGGCAGCGGGCGGTATATTGTTGATGGTGGCCGCCGCACTGGCGATGATTGTTGCGAACAGTCCCTTATATGAAATGTATCATCATTTCCTTCACGACATAAAGGGGCCAGTCCTGTCGAGCAAATTGGGCCCGATGACGCCCCATTTGTGGATCAATGACGGGCTGATGGCGATATTCTTTCTACTCGTCGGGCTCGAAATCAAGCGCGAATTTGTCGATGGACGTCTTAACACTTGGGAGCGACGGCGATTGCCGGTGCTTGCGGCGGTGGCGGGTATGGTGGTTCCGGCGCTGATCTATCTGTTTGTCGTGAAAGACGTGCCCGAGCTTTACAATGGCTGGGCGATCCCAGCGGCCACCGATATCGCCTTTGCGATCGGCGTGCTGGCGCTGCTTGGTCCCCGTGCACCTACCTCGCTCAAGCTGTTCTTGGTCACCGTCGCGATTGTTGACGACATGGGCGCGGTGGCGATCATCGCATTGGTTTATACCGCCGAGATCAACGGCGCTGCTCTGCTTGCAAGTGCGGCGATATTGGCCGTGATGTACACGATGAACCGCAACGGCGTGCTCAAGCTCTGGCCCTATCTGATCGGCGCCGGCTTGCTCTGGTACACCGTGCTGATGTCAGGCGTTCACGCAACCATTGCCGGGGTGTTGGCGGCCATGGTCATCCCGATCGTGGTGACACCGACGTCACCGGATGCCGAAAATTCTCCGCTGCATCGGCTGGAACATGCAATTTCGCCATGGAGCGCCTTTCTGATCGTGCCGGTCTTCGGCTTTGCCAATGCCGGCGTGTCGCTGGGCGGGCTGGGCATGGAACAGATTTTCGCACCGCTGCCGCTCGGTATCGCGGCGGGCCTGTTGCTGGGCAAGCAGATCGGCATTTTTGCAAGCGTCTGGATCGCGGTCAAAACCGGCTTTGCCGGACGGCTTGGTGGCGCCAGCTGGTTGCAGGTCTATGGCGTGGCGATGCTCTGCGGTATTGGTTTCACAATGAGTCTGTTCATTGGCGCACTCGCCTTCCCGGGCAATGCGCTGTTGATCGAGGAAGCGAAGATCGGTGTACTCGGCGGTTCCGTTCTGTCCGCGATTATCGGTTTCTGCATATTGCGCTTTGCGCCACAGGACCGTCATCTGGACTCGCTCGACGAGAATGAGGCGGAGCAGTTGCTTGATGCGTTGCCAAATGGTGAAGCACAAAAGCTGAAAGACGCCCTTTGAAAATTAGGGGTCTGGCCGCAGCTGCATGTCTGGCGATTGCCGCCAGCACATTGACGGCTGCGTCGGGACCGCCACCCGTTATAACGGATACGGCTGCACTGAAAACGGCGAACGAGCTCGGCTCCATCGCCGACGAATTTGTAAAACTCACGCTCGCTCTCGGCGAAAAAGAACTTGGCTATGTCGATTCCTATTATGGTCCGGCACAATGGGCAGAGGACGCAAAAGCGGATCCGCGCGACATGCGCGAACTGGGCAATGTCATCGTCGATCTGATGTTGCGGCTGGATGGGTTGCCGAAAAGCGACGATCCGCTGATCGAGGAGCGCAAGCGCTTTCTGTCGACGCAGCTTGAGGCGGCCCACACACGTCACGCGATGATCCAGGGTGAGACCTTCTCCTTCACCCGGGAAGCCATGGGATTGTTCGGGGTGACGCCGGAACTCAGGCCGTTGGGGGAATTTGCCCCGGTGCTGGAGGAGATTGAGAATATCGTCCCCGGCGAAGGGCCGCTTAGCGAACGCGTGGCGGCTTTTGAAAGTGGCTATATCATCCCCAAGGACCGGCTGCAGGCCGTATTCGATACCGCGATTGCCGAGTGCAAGGCGAGAACGGAACGATATTTCGATCTCCCGGACGGCGAGAATTTCAGGCTGGAATTTGTCACCGGCAAAAGCTGGAGCGGCTATAACCATTATCAGGGCAAGTATCAGAGCCTGATCCAGGTCAATACCGATCTCCCGATCTTTATCGGGCGCGCTGTCGATCTCGGCTGTCACGAAGGCTATCCTGGCCACCATGTCTATAATATGTTGCTCGAGAAAAACCTGACCAGAGGCCGCGGCTGGCAGGAATTCTCAGTCTACCCGCTCTATTCGCCGCAAAGCCTGATCGCCGAGGGATCAGCCAATTATGGGATCGAACTGGCGTTCAGGGGCGAAGAGCGGCTGAATTACGAGCGTGATGTGCTTTATCCGATCGCCGGTCTCGATCCGGACACCGCCGCCGCCTACTGGGCGCTGCAGATCGCCAAACAGGCGCTCAGCGGCGCGCGGATGACGATTGCGCAGCAATATCTTGATGGCGAGATCAGCCGCGAGGAGGCCATCGCGCTCAACCAGAAATACCAGCTGGTTTCTGCCGAGCGCGCGGCCCAGATGACCGATTTCAACGAGCAATATCGCAGCTATGTGATCAACTATGGCCTCGGCATGGAAATGGTCCGCGACTGGATCGAAGCGCAGGGCGATGCGCCGGTGTGGCGCTGGAAGGCGATGGAGCGGTTATTGAGCGAGCCGATGTTGCCGGGGGATCTGATGCGGCACCGGGTGGTTGATGATTGATCTCGTCATGATGAACCCGGAGGCGACGCAGGCGACGGGGCAGGGGATGATGTAGAGCTTCGTGATCGCCGGACTGGTCTGCGCGGTTGCCGGTCCCGGGCGCGGGCATGCCGAGGTTCGCGCAGTCGATTCGGACATACCAGCCCAGCCTGTTCCGCCGTTCAGCGAACAACAAGCTGCTTTTGCGGTCATAAATTTCAGGCTGCCATTAACTATCTGCTAACCAATTTCGTTCACTCCGGTTTCTGAAACATGAACCGCGCGGTTATGCGCGCACCATGAACAGGGAACGGACTTTATGACCAGACAGAGAACGCCCGAACATTCTCCAGTAGATGTCGCGATCATTGGCGCCGGGCCAGCTGGTCTTACGGCTGCATATTTGCTCAGTAAAAAGGGCTTTTCGGTCACGGTGATCGAGAAAGATCCGCAATATGTCGGCGGGATCAGCCGGACGGTGGAGCATGAAGGCTTCCGTTTCGATATTGGCGGGCACCGTTTTTTTTCCAAATCGCAGGAAGTGGTCGATCTGTGGAACGAAATCCTGCCCGACGATTTCATCCAGCGCCCCCGGATGAGCCGCATCTATTATGAAGGCAAATTTTACAGCTATCCGCTGCGGGCGTTTGAAGCCTTGTGGAACCTCGGTATCTGGCGCTCGACTTTGTGCATGCTCAGCTATGCCAAGGCAAAAGTCTTCCCGAACAAGAATGTGAAAAGCTTTGAAGACTGGACGGTTAACCAGTTCGGCTACAAGCTCTACTCGATCTTCTTCAAGACCTATACCGAAAAGGTCTGGGGCATGCCCTGCGACGAGATGTCAGCAGACTGGGCGGCACAACGGATCAAGGGGCTCAGCCTCTGGAATGCGGTGACCGACGGCCTGAAACGCTCGCTTGGTCTCAACAAGAGACCCAATGACGGACAGGAAGTGAAAACCCTTCTTGAAACATTCCGCTATCCCCGCCTCGGCCCCGGCATGATGTGGGATGCGGCCAAGGCCCATGTCGAAGCCAAGGGCAATGAAGTGCTGATGGGCCATAGTCTCAAGCAGCTCGCCCAGGATGCCGACGGCAACTGGCGCGTAAGCGCGACGAGCGCTGACGGTGAAACGATCATCAATGCGAAACATGTGATCTCGAGCGCGCCGATGCGGGAGCTTGCCACCCGTATCCATCCACTGCCGCAGTCGCTGCCGGAAGCACAGGATCTCAACTATCGCGATTTCCTGACCGTTGCGATCATGGTCAAGTCGGACGATCTGTTTCCCGACAACTGGATCTATATCCATGATGATCGTGTACAGGTTGGCCGGGTGCAGAATTTTCGCAGTTGGTCACCGGAAATGGTGCCGGACGAGAATATCGCCTGTGTCGGCCTGGAATATTTCTGTTTCGAAAATGATGGCCTGTGGTCTTCGTCCGACGACGATCTGGTCGAGCTTGCCAAGAAGGAAATGGCGATCCTGGGTCTGTGTAACCCCGAAGATGTCGTTGGCGGCGCGGTTGTCCGTCAGGAAAAAGCCTATCCGGTCTATGATGATAGTTACGAAGATAACGTCGCTACCATGCGCGATGATCTGGAAAGTCGCTTCCCGACACTGCACATGATCGGTCGCAATGGCATGCACCGTTATAATAATCAGGATCACGCGATGATGACCGCGATGCTGACGGTGGAAAATATCGAAGCCGGTACCCGCAAGTGGAATGTCTGGAACGTTAACGAAGACGCCGAATATCACGAAGCGGGTGACGAAGGCGCACAAAAGGTGGTCGCCGAAGAAATCAGCGAAGACCGTGCCGCCGCTCTCGAAAGCATGCGCGACGTACCGACGCGGATCGATGAAATGGCGCCTGCAACCAAGCCATCAAAAGCGGCGTAATCAGGATGGAACGTAGCGGCGCAGACAGGCGGTCAGTCATCGGTGGCTGGATAGGCAGCTTGCCTGCTCCGCTGGCGCTTCTCAACCGTTTCTCGCTCACCCGTTACCTGCTGGCGAGCGTAGTCAGCCTGGCCTTTGACGTATCCCTGTTCATGGTATTGGTGGCTTTTCTGGTCGACCCGGGTTGGGCATCGGCCGCCGGCTATAGCGCCGGGATTGTCGTCCACTGGCTGATTTCATCAAGCTTCGTCTTTCCCGGGAAGGCGCGGGATGGCGCGGCGCTGCATTTGCAGCGGCTCGGTTTCATTGGCACTGCAGTGCTCGGCCTCGGCATTACCGTTAGCATGGTCAGCGGACTTACCAGTGCCGGTGTGCTGCCGGTAGTGGCCAAGGCAGCGGCCGTTTTTGTCAGTTTTTTCGCTGTCTATCTTACGCGCAAATATGGGGTGTTCCGGTGAGCTATATGGATATGGGCATCGAGGCTCCAGCCAAACGGCAGGGCTTTAGCCCCGATTTCAAGAAATTTTTGAATTGGGCGCTGGTCTGGGTCGTGCTCGCAAATATTCCGTTCATGGCAATGTGGATGGTTGGCGCGCCACCACGTGCGATTCCGATTGCGCTGGCAGGTCTCGTCGGCCTGATCGTCAAACGTCTGCCGCGAGCGGTGCAGTGGATCGCGTTCGTCGGGGTGATGATCTATTCCCTGCTTTCTTTCGTCTCTGGCCTGTTCAGTCTGACATTGGACTCCCTTGTCTATTCGCTGCAGTTTTTCGCCGAGATCAAGCCCAGCAATTCGATCGAATATATCGCTGCGGCGGTTGTCATGGTCGGCATATTGATCGGTAGCTGGTTCCTGCTCAAGCGCGACACCAATTTCTCCAAACCGCTTCATATCCTGCTCGGTGGTGCCCTGATCTTCGGGCTTGTCGGCGCGGACGCTGCGGTTGGTGAGGGCATGCGAGGTCATTACTTCCGGCCCGCTCCTGTTGGTGCTGTTTTTGAATCAGCCGTCACCAAATCCGGCTTTGCCACGCGCGCTGATGGCAAGCGCCATCTGGTATTGATCATTGTTGAATCACTGGGCGTTCCCAAAAATAACAAGGCGATGTCGGACAAGCTGTTCGCTTTTTATAACAGCAGCGCTGTCAAGGCACGCTATGATGTCAGCACCGGAACGAGCCTTTATTACAACAGCACCACATCTGGCGAAATGCGCGAATTATGTGGTCGCTGGGGTGATTATTATGAACTGCTCGAGACCGATGATCCCAAGATATTGAATTGTCTGCCCGCGCAGCTGGCCAAAAAAGGCTATGCGACACAAGCGATGCACAGTTTCAAGGGGCCATTTTTCAAGCGGGAAACATGGTACCCCAAAATCGGTTTTCAAAAGCGCGAATTTGCAGTCGATCTGGAAAAACGCGGGGCGGAATGGTGCGGCGGCGTTTTTGCCGGCGCCTGCGACCGGCAAGTGCCAAAGATGCTGGCGGAAAACCTGAAACGGGCGAAACAGCCGACTTTTCAATATTGGCTGACGCTGAACACCCATTTGCCGGTTCCTACCGAGCAGAATCTCCACTTCGAGAATTGTGAAAAAGTGTCGGTCGAACTGGCTCGTGACTATCCGATGATCTGTCGCCAGTTCGCGATATTCGACGATATAGACAAGGCGCTGATTGCAGAAATAACGGCAAGCGATTTTCCGGAAGCCGATATATTGCTGGTTGGCGATCATATGCCACCATTTTTCGATCGTCATCATCGTTCGCAATTTGACCCGGAGCGGGTTCCATGGCTTTATCTGAAAGCCAAAGGGTCACAGCCCGAGGGGTAACGTTTTGGAACGCTTGCGCGGTAATCTACCAATATTATTGATCTGGCTCGCGGTTTCCGCGGTGCTTGTTCTGGTTACCCGCAACCAGATTATGAGCGGAATTGGCTGGGACCCGGACGATCAGCTCCGCATGGTGCAATTGCGCGACTGGCTTGGCGGCCAGAGCTGGTTTGACACCACACAATATCGCATCGGTGAGCCCGACAGTCAGCCGATGCACTGGCCGCGCTGGATCGAGTTACCGCTTGCGCTGATATTCCTGCTATTCAAACCGCTGATCGGTGCGGCGGGGGCCGAAATCGCGGCAATGGTAATCGTACCGCTGCTCACCCTGGGCATTGCCATGTGGCTGGTTGCCAAAATCGCCGAACAGGTCTTTGATCGCAAGATCGCCATTCTGGCAGCCGCACTGATGGCAACCGCTGTGCCGATTGTTGCGCAAATCCGGCCGATGCGGGTGGATCATCATGGCTGGCAGATTGTGCTCGCGTTGGCCGCGCTGTGGACGATGTTCTGGCCTGACAAACGCAAGGGCGGGCTTGCATTGGGGGCGGCACTCGCGCTGTGGCTGTCCATATCGCTGGAAGGCCTGCCGCTGTCGGTTGCATTCATTGTGCTGCTCACGGTGCGCTGGGTTTTCAAGACCGAAGAAGGGGTCCGGCTGTTCTGGGCGCTATTGTCCTTCCTGATATCGAGTTTCGCTTTATATCTTGCCACTCAGGGTGGCTTTGACATCGCAACAAATTATTGTGACGCGATTTCTCCGGCACATCTATTGGCCTGCGCGGCAGGTGGCGCGGTCATATTGCCCGCAATCAAATATCTGCCGTCCCATATTACGCTCCGTATCGTCGCTCTCGCAGTTGCCGGCACGGTCGCGCTGGCCGTTCTCTATTCCTTTGCGCCGCAATGCGTTGGCGGTGCGTTCAACACCATGGATCCGCTGGTTCGCGATTATTGGCTGGTCAACATTCTCGAAGGTCTGCCAATCTGGTATCAGAACGGGAAGACGATGGTTACCTTGCTCGGTGGTGCGATCCTCGTCGGTCTGGTCAGTCTGCTCTACATGATGCGCTCGCAAACCGCGGAATTCGACCGCAACAGGTTGTTCATTCTTGGCTATGCGTTTCTATGGGCGTTGCTGCTGTCCCTGTTTGTTCAGCGGGCAACGGCAGTCGCGGCAGCCTTTGCCTTGCCATTCATGGCCTGGGCCGTGCATCAGGCCTTTATGCGGGCGCGCAGTATCAAGCGTCCGGTCATGCGTATCCTTGCCACTGCGGCGGTTGTTTTCCTGATCATGCCGGGACCCCTTGCCATTGCACTTTTCAACGGCATCGCCGGAAATGACAGGCAAGAAGAAACAGATAGCAAAACCGCTATATGCGAAGACAATGCTTCGCTTGTGCAACTAAACAGTCTGCCCAGGTCGAATATTCTGGCTCCTTTTGATTTTGGGCCACGGATATTGTTGATGACTCCGCATGGCGTGCTCGCAACCAGTCATCACCGCAATGACAAGGCAATGGCCGATCAGATACGAATATTCATTTCCGCACCGGACGTGGCTCGTGAGATATTGGAAGTGCGTGATATTCGCTACATTGTTGTCTGCGATGACGAAGTCGAACTGGAATTCTACGCGAAAAAACATCCGGAAGGTCTGTGGGCACAACTGGTCAAGGGGAAGAAACCGGACTGGTTGCAACCCGTCCATTTGCAGGATAACTCCTTAACAATTTGGAGAGTGACAGCACGCAAATTGCGTAACACTAGCTAAACTATTGTGTGTTCCATTAAATTGCCGCAGAAAAACGGGAACCATGGAGAGAGAAATGGCAAGGGTTACTGGGCTAGGCGGGGTTTTCCATATGGTGAAGGACCCAGCAGCAACACGACAATGGTATAAAGACTATCTGGATCTAGATGGGGAATATGGTCCGATGCTCAATTGGTCGGAAGAGAAAAGCGAAAAGCCTTACAGTCTTATCAGCCATTTTCCCGAAGACAGTGACTATCTGAAACCCAGCGAGGCAAAATTCATGATCAACCTGCGGGTGGATGATCTGGATGCCTATGTCGAGCAACTCAAAAACAAGGGTCTCGAGATATTGGGGCATGTAGACGAAGGATATGGCAAATTTGCCTGGATTCTCGATTGTGACGGGATCAAGCTGGAATTCTGGCAGCAGGTCGACGGACCAGAAAACTGATCCCCCCAAATCTAGCCGGGAATGAATTTCAGTGCGAGCCCGTTGAGGCAATGCCGTTTGCCCGTCGGTTTCGGACCATCATTGAAAATATGTCCGAGATGCCCGCCGCAACGCGCGCAATGCACTTCGGTACGGGCATAGCCGATCTTATAGTCTGTCGTCGTGCCAATCCGGTCTTTGGCGATTGGAGCCCAAAAGCTGGGCCAGCCGGTGCCGCTTTCATATTTCATAGCAGATTTATATAGTCCGAGATTGCAACCGGCACACGCATATACGCCTTTGCGTTTCTCTTTGTTCAGCGGGCTGGAATAGGCGCGTTCGGTGCCTGCCAGACGCAAAATTCGATAACGCGCTGCACCCAGGCGTCGCTTCCATTCCTCGGGTGTCCGATTGATTTTGAACGGTCCGCCAGGTCGCGCTTCTGCATCGTCAAAAAAGCCCGCAAGGCTGAACGCCCCATAAGCTCCAGCGGCCACGAGGGTTCCGGATATAACAGTGCGTCGATCAATCGATTTCATCTGCAATCCTTTCCGTTCTGCCTGAATCATTCGAAGCAGGGCGGGAATTGGTTACAGAATCATGTCTGAATGGGAACTGATCAATATTTCGAAAGCTCGACTTCCAGTTCGCGGAACCCGTGAACGAAACTGGCGTGGACACGACGATGCTTGCCGGTTGGATTAACCTGCATACGGCGCTTGTGCATTTCCTCGAGCAAGATACGGACTTGCAGTTCGGCGAGGCGAGCACCGACACAGCGGTGGATTCCATAGCCGAAAGCAAGATGCCGTCGCGCATTTTCGCGATCGACAATGATCTTGTCAGCCTCCGGGAAAACTTCTTCATCGCGGTTGGCGGAAATATACCACAATACGACCTTGTCGCCCTTTTTGATCTGATGTCCGAACAGGTCGTGATCTTCCATTGCGGTGCGTCGCATATGGGCGAGCGGGGTCTGCCAGCGGATTATTTCCTGTACCGCATTGGGAATCAGATCCGGGTTCTGCTGCAGTTTTTCGCGTTCCTCGGGGAACTGGCTCAGTCCAAAGGCAACGCCCGACATGGTGTTACGGGTGGTGTCGTTGCCGCCGACGATCAACAGCACCAGATTGCCCATGAATTCCATATGGTCCATGTCGCGCATATGTTCCGAATGGATCATCATCGATATCAGATCAGCCGTCGGCTCCGCATTCAGGCGCTCGTTCCAGAGTTTGGTGAAATAGGCGCCCATTTCATAAAGCACCTGCTGCCGTTGCTCTGTCAAATCTTTGGCAACCGACAATTCGATATCGCCAGCCCAGTCTGACCAGAATGTCAGTAGTCGGCGGTCTTCCCACGGGAAGCCGAAGAGGATCGCGAGCATGCCGGTGGTCAATTCGATCGAAACCTTGTCAACCCAGTCGAACTTCTCGCCCCATGGAAGGCTGTCGAGAACCTCTGCCGTGCGGTGCCGGATTTCCGCTTCCATGCGCTGCATTTCGGTCGGGGTGAAGGCCGGGGCGACGGTGCGGCGCTGTCCCGTGTGTTTCGGCCGATCCATTGCGATGAACATTGGCAGTTGAAAATCAGAATCGTCAAAATCCGGTTCTGCAATGGTGATGCCACCTTGCGAGACATCGGACGAGTAAATGTCGGGCAGGGCCTCGACATGCTGGATCGGTTTATAAGTGGTGATATTCCAGAAATCGCCGTGGACGCCGCCCTCGACCTTGTTGATCGGAGCCTGCTCGCGCATCTCAGCAAATGGTTTCCGCCACAGGTCCTTGCTATAAAGTTCCGCGCGGCTGACGTCCCACGGGTTGGGATCTTGGTCGGCGACAGGAGGATTGCGCTTATACCATGCTTCCAGTGCCTCATCGGCGGTTGGCGAGGTGGTCAGGTTGTCGAGGTCGATTTGGGGAACGGATGCCATAAGTCTCTCCTGCCGTTGCCAGTTTCGGCAATCGGTTGCGTTTCAAAACGCGTTCAATCTGCCCTTATTGACAATAATGTCAATGAATAATCGGCAAATATCGCGAATTCATAGATTATTTGCCGGTCACTCGGGCAAAAAGGCTTTTTTTGCGCGCGGCCTGGCCGGACTTCATCACGTTACGACGGAAGAGCATCACCGAGAAGCGGATGATGACCATCGTGAACAGGCCCTGCCATATCAGCGCGAGGCCGTGCTGCCAGAGATTGTCCATCTGTGCGGCTCGTGCGATCATCGCGAATGGGGAGCTGAACGGGAAGAGGACCGCAAACCATTCGATCGGCTCACCCAATTTGGTGATCGAGGAATAAGCGAGAAAGAAGACCAGCAATTGGCCCATCGTCACTGGCATCGACAGAGTCTGCACTTCGCGCACCGTTGTTGCCATCGCCCCGATGCCGAGAAACAGCGATCCGAGAAGCAGATAGGCCATCGAGAAATAGAGGACCATCAACATGATGAACAAAGGCCAGCCAACTGCGGGCACGGGCAGGGCGCTCCAATTGCCGCCAAACAGCAAGGCGACAGACAGTCCCATCGTGCTCCACACGGCTATCCCAACAAGGGCCATGCCCAGCATTGCGAACAGCTTGCCGAGAAATATCGAGTCCATCGGGATCGCGGCAGCAAGAATTTCGATGATCTTGTTGGTCTTTTCCTCGACCAGATTGGACAGTACCATGCCCGCGAGAATCATTGTCAGCAGAATCAGGATTGCCTGGCCGGCCTGAGCCGTCAGCAACTGGCCGCGCTCGCTGGAGCTGCCGGTTTGTCTGACAAAACTTGTTTCAATTTCGACCTCGACGGGCTGCGACAGGGCGGTCTCGGCGAGCAGCGCAATTTTGCCTCGCCACTTGTTGACGTCTCCTTCGGAACCGGTCAGCACGGGTTTGGCCAATGATCCGGACAGGATAGCGTTGAGCGATTTTACGCTATCAAGTTTCGCAATGATGTCCGCTTCTTGGCCCGAAAAGGATCGCAATATCACCAGTTCCGGAAGAGATTTTGAACCAAGATTCCGAGATAGTCGGACGCGTGTCGCGAGCAGTGTTTCCGCCTCTTCCGGACTCAGCGCGACACCAATTACCGCATTGTCAATATCCCGGGAAACCTGCGATCCCAGTCCGCCTGCGGCAATCCCTATTCCCAGCGGGAAAAGCGGTCCCAGCAAAAAGAAGAAGAAGGATTTGGAAAAGATGATTGCCGAAAAATCACGGCGGGCGATGACAAAGGCGGCACGGATGGTTTCGATCATGCGCTTTCGTCCCCGTTGGTGTTGGTGGCATCGGCTTCCATTTTCCGGGCAGCCGCTTCGCCCGCGATCTGGACAAAGGCGTCGTGCAGGCCGGGCCGCTCGATCGATAACGATTCGATCCCGGCCCCACCTTCAACGAGAGCATTGAGCAAAGGCTCGACGCCGCTTTCCGGCAAGGTGAAATGCCAGTTGTGACCGAGTGGCTTGCAATCCGCC
>Ga0209345_10002465_pt1 | contig 20402 bp, 18 predicted proteins | sample Cruoilmetagenom7_FD_187294 | JGI IMG/M metagenome (GOLD analysis project Ga0209345, IMG submission 187294) | Oil polluted marine microbial communities from Coal Oil Point, Santa Barbara, California, USA - Sample 7 (SPAdes) (version 2) | ecosystem: Environmental > Aquatic > Marine > Oil seeps ... | reverse complement strand
GGTTTTGCCCTTCTCGCGGAGTCGAATTGCCTTCTGCCTGAGAAGTTCCTGTTGCTCCGTGCTGAGCTTGCGTGCGTCTGTATTCATGCAAGCATTATATCAGATGTAAATTACCACCGGGTTAATACCAAATATATCATCCGGGGTAGATCCTAATACTGGGGCTTATAATACTGACTTGTTGGTTAGCACATATAGCGATTCACAGATTATCGCTGCACATTATTGTGCAAGTATCGGTTATGTTTTGCCTAACATTGATGAATTAAAAATGATCTATAGCAACAGGGTTATTATAGATTTACAGGATGATAGTGGAGGTCTATACACTCTAGATTGGATGTCAAAAGATACTGGATATTACAGATTTGCATATTCATCTACAGAATATAGAGATCGCTGGCCTCGAATTGTAGATTTTTCCAATGGAGCTGATGTAGCTAATAGTAAAACGGTGACATCATCAGTCATACCAATAAAAATTACGAGTTAAAACAAGAATTAAAAGAATAAATAAAAGGGGACGGACCCCTTTTAACTCACGGCCGATCCTTCTCGGCCCTCAACAACACCTCTTCCCTCAGCACCACAACATCATCCGGCGCCTCAATCGCCAGCTTGACCTGGCCCTTCTGGCTATGAACAACGGTGATCTTCACGGCATCGCCAATGGCAATGGTCTCACCTGCGCGGCGGGAAATAGTCGGCATACGCACCTCCTGTGCATCATCAATCATCACTGAATCAACGCAGGATACCCCATGAATCGCTATCAGCACAAAGACACCGGCGAAATCAAAACCCACCGGCAGTGGCAGAACATCCTCAAATCGAGCTTCCACCCCGACCGCCCACCGGCTGTACTGGAACTCTACCAGCCCCCGGCACCCCAGCCCTACCTGCCCGATCTGACTGTGGTCAAACAGCAGGCGCTGGACGAGCTGGTCCACATCTTCGAAGAGCGCGCCAACGTGATCGCAGGCCGCTACCCGTGGTTCGAGCGCGACACGTGGCAAGATCAGGAATATGAGGCAGTGACGTACCTCGATGACAACAACGCCCCCACGCCGCTGCTGACCGGCATCGCCACCCAGCGCGGCATCACAGTGGCTGAACTCGCTCAGCGCGTCATCGCAAACGCCACCGCCTGGCGAGCCGTAGCCCCCGACCTCTGCGGCCAGCGTCAGGCCGCGGCTGATCAGATCAACGATGCGACAACAGTCGAGCAGGTCCGCGCCACCCTCGACACCCTCCGCAACACCCCCGCTGCCGCGTAACCACCGCGGCAACGCTGGGCAGGGTAGCAAAACCGTCTCAATCCGTTACCATAATGACTGGTGAGCGCACAGCGCAGGATGTACACCGATCTCATGGACCCAACGGAGCGAGACAATGACACGGACCCTCACTGCCGCCGCTGTATCAGCCGCCCTGATACTCACCACCCAGCACGCCGCCGCCCAGGTATACACCTGCACCGTCGGCGACCGCAAAGTCTACCAAAGCACCCCCTGCGAAGCGGGTGACAAACCCATCAAACTTTACGTGCCAGCCCCTGCAGACAAACCCGCCAACCACCGCATCAACCACGACACCCAGCGGTTTCTGCAACAGCGCGAGCTGAAGTCACAACGCGCCGAAAGCGTAGTCGACCGAAGGGCCCGCGAAGCGCGTGAACGCAGGCTGCAGAAAGAGGCGGCGGAGGCTGATAAAAATCGGATCTCAAAAGCCAAATTCAACGACAAAGTCGTCGTCGGCATGTCAGCGAGTGACGTGCGCGACACCTGGGGCAAGCCGGATAAGATAAACCCCTCACAGTATCGCGCCGGCGAAACCGAAGAACAGTGGGTCTATTATGAAAGCAATCGAACATCATACGTGCACCTAACCAACGGCAAGGTCACGTCAACGAGTACGTACAAACACTGATGAGCTTGTGAAGAGCGGAAAACAAGAGCACATCCCTGTGCTTGGATTTCCTATCAGGCCTTAGCCTTTCGTTTTTTGGGGGTCATTGCCATAGCTGTGCTTGGCTCTGATTTTCCCGTTATCGCCACGCATGATTGTGACTTCGCCCCCTGATTTCTTGGCGAGGTCACGCGCACGCTCAAAGGCTTCCCGCTGAGTGGTACCAGTTGCGCTGGCTTTGCTAGCACCGTCACGCTTGGTGCGCCACACATCGTCATCGCCTTGGTAAACAGAATAGTCTTTATCGGACATAGGAATACTCCACATCACATTGAAAAGTATATGCTGGAGTGCCATGATGAGACTGCATATCTGACATAGCCTCCAGCGCGTGTCATCCAGGTGGGGAGTTGTCGCTCCTCACCTGAACCACTTCAAACTAATTCAAGGTGGGAACGTATACAAGGCGTCCATGAGTAATATCTACTCAGTGGGCTTTTGGCTTACATGAGCTTGAATATGTTTATTGCTTAAAAGGAAAGGATTGATAGTTTTTCGGAATGATAGTTGTCCCGATATTGGCCCTTAAAATTTAACACGTTTTAATCTATTGATTTACAAACAGTTTTTATCTGTTAATCCGGTCCATCATCGGGGCAACAGAAAATCGTCGGCTGATACTCTCAAGTGTCGAAGAATGACCGGAAACGTCGTGTGTGTGTAGTGCCTGATCTGCGTTCATTACTGCCTGTTCTGTTCGATTCAAGTCGCTGACGCTTTGGAAGGGCCCTGTTCTGGGGCGCGGCGTTCAAGGCGGCTACTATAGCACAGCTGGCAGGATGATTCGGTGGGGCGCAGAGACAAAACAGGCCCCAAAAGGGGCCTGTAGAGAGGTCAAAGAGGTGGTCAGAAAGCGCTGAAACCATAGTTGGCGATCAGGCGTACTTCGTCAACGTTGTCGAACTGCTCGCTTTCAATATGGGCAATGCGGGCACGCAGGGACAGGCCCTCCAGTGAGCCGCCCTGAAACACATACTGTGCTTCCAGATCGGTTTCGCTTTCTTTGGCGTTGGTCTGGGTAGCGGTATCAATATCCCAGCCTTCGGTATGACGTGCCATCAGGCTCAGGCCCGGCAAGGCGGCCACGTTGTAGTCGGCGCGAACCTGCAGTGACTGTTCATCCGCACTGTTGAAGTCCAGATATTGAACAGAGTTCCAGACCATCAGAATATTGTTGTCGTTGTTGAAACCGTCCCAGCTGTAGTCATAACCGTCATCGCCGCCGATGTTCTGGTAAGACAGCGTCATGGTCAGATCGCCAGTCGTATAGCGGCCTGCAAGGTTGAACAGGCTGGATTGATAATCACGGCCGTACAGGTCGCCATCATCAGTACCGTAGTAATAATGCGCATCCACCAGAATGCTGTCGCCGTTGTTCAATTCAAACGGGTAGGATGCGTTAAGATAGGTCTGACGCAGGTAGTCATCAGCGATACCATGAGCCGCCTGGACGCTCAGGCCGTTATTGAAGCTGTAGCTGCCGCCGAGTACATACAAGTCGTACTCTTCACCGTTGGCTTCATACTTGTCGAAGTCGGTTTCGGCCATGTTGACAGCACGATCACTGTAGATGGCATACAGGTCAGCGCCGCCCAACTGAGTATCCAGCTTGATCGCCTGGGTCGAGCTGGGGGTTGAGCGAGAGTCGTCATCGTATAACAGAGGGGTCGCGAGAACCATGCGACCCGCACGCAGCTCAGTGGCTTCACCCAATTTCAGTTTGATAAATGCCTGGCCCAGCTTGGCGTAGCTCTCGGTGTCATCGCCATCGGCTTTCAGCATGCCGATGCTTTCATCACCACCGCGGCCATCCAGTTTGAGGGCTCCAAACAGGGAGGCGTCAAAGCCGATCAGATCGTTGATATAGGGAGAAACATAATCCACGCGGACGGCCTGTGAAGCGGCTACCGGATCTTCGGTAGTGCCTTGGCGAAAGTCGCGGTTGAAGTAAAGCGTACGCAGGTTGATATCCAGGCTCGGTTCATTTGCAAAGGCAGCTGGTGCAGCGATCATGCCGCAACCGGCCAAGGCAATGGCGAGTGGTTTCTTGAGAGTATTCATCGTGGCTGTACCCTGTTGAATGAGATGATCTGCAGATTTATGTTCGCCAAATTTGGCGTTGGCAGCAGACTGAACGGGGCGCAGTGTAATAAAATGCACCTTTTAGCTCAAACGTGCGGGATTAGACCTTGTCTGTATTTAAAACCTTATCCAGGCCTCTACTAGGGTTGCCGGTAGCGATCATTTTTCTTTTGTTACTCGATCTGCTGTTAGTGCGAGACCTGGCCTGGACGCTGGAGAACTATCAAGGCAAGCGTTTCTGGGTCAATTTCGGTATTAGCGCTTTTGTGCTCTGGGCGCTGCTGTTCAATATACGTGGCTACTGGGCTCAGCACCGCCGTATCGCAATCATCTTGCTGGCAGGGGCTGCAATCGCCTATTTTGCGCAAAGTGCCTACTTCGGCGTATACCGCAAATTTGTGACAGTGTTTGATTTCCGTTTTTTTGCCACCGACCCTCTCATGACCATTGAGCTGTGGTTGGAGCACGGTACCTTTCTGCGGCCATTGTTAGCGGCAGGGGTGGCCTGTTTGATGCTGTACCTGATCATGTGTCAGCCGGCCTCGCCGCGTCGCTGGTTGCGCTGGAGCAAGGGTGGACTGGGCGTTGCACTGTTTTTGCTGGTGACTCTGAACTGGTATGGCGCGCCTCATTTCCAGCTTGCACCGGTGGCTTATGCCGGCAACCTCATTAGTGCAGTCGAGTTTAATTACAACCGCGATGACTACCCACCAAAACCTGTACTGAATTACCGCGAGCGGGCGCCAGAGGGAGCGCCTTCACTGGTGTTTGTGATCGGTGAGTCACTGAACGTGGGTCACATGGGCGTGTACGGCTACGAGCGGGATACAACACCCAATCTGAGTCGGCTTGAGCGTGAACGGAAGCTGGTCGCAATGCGCAACGCCGTCAGCATCGGTCCGCGTACTCTGACCTCTGTTCCCTACATGCTGACCGGCTTGCAGGGGGTTGACCCTCACGGGGTGATCTATTCCGTACCGACCCTGTTCAACTATGCCAAAAGTGCGGGTTACAGTACGGCGCTGATCACGGCGCAGGACTTCCAGTGGCGCAATACCGACAAGCTGTTTGTTGACCAGGACATGGATCACTTCGAACAGGGCAGTCACTTCAGTCCTGATGTCAGCGTCTCAATCGGAGCTGATGATCGAACAGTGCTGGAAAAAGGCATTAAGCCTTGGCTTGGGCGTCAGTCAGGAGGTGATCGCCCCTTCATGCTGGTGGTGCAGATGAGCGGCAGTCACACCCCGTTCTCGCGTCAGGTGCCGGCCGATATGAAGCAGTTCCTGCCTGAAGAGAACCCGAACAGCATTAACGCCTATGACAACACGGTGTGGTACACGGATCTTGTTCTAAATGAACTCTTACAGGCAGTAAGAGCCGAGAATCCGAATAGCTGGGTATTCTATTCCTCCGATCATGGGGAGCATGTGACCGGGAAGGGCGGGGCGTTTCATGGTGATTTTCAGGATGAGGTGACACACAACAGCTTTCTGGTATTTCCGCCTGAATCGCATTATGAAGTGATTGCTGACAAGGTGGATTCCCCGCTGTCACAGGCAGACATATTCGCTACCCTGTTGGAACTGATGCAAGTAGAGCCGGTGACCCCTGTTGATGGCTTGAGCCTGTTGGGCGATATCCCCGAAGATCGCATGCGAATTGTCACGGCGTTCATGAAAACCCTTCATAATGACCCGCGGGCAGCGTTGGTATTTCCGGATCGTCGCATCTGGGAGGTGGATTTTGAGCGCAGTAATGTGCGTCTGGCTGACGGGGACAGTGTGATTCCCTACCGCCAGATGGATGCGCAGTACCGTCAGATGTTCGATCGTCGTATTAAAGCAGGGAAAACAAGCGAATGATCGTGACCAAAGCCACCGGGCTGGCAAGGTTCTATTACGCCACACGTTATTCAATCAAGGGTCTGCGAGCCGCCTACCGCAGTGAGCCGGCGTTTCGGTACGAGCTGTGGGCGGCAGCGTTGCTGTTGCCACTGGCATTCTGGCTGGCTCAATCCGGCTTGCAGCTGGGGATTTTGATCAGCACGCTGCTGTTTGTGCTGATCATGGAGCTGATCAATACTGCCATAGAAGCCGTGGTCGATCGCGCCGGTACCGAGTTCCATGCTCTGGCGGGCCTTGCCAAGGACCTTGGATCGGCAGCGGTGTTGCTGGCGCTGCTCATTACGGCTTTGGTCTGGGGCGGTATCGCCTGGGACAATTTCAGCTGACGTTCCTGCATGGCAGCCTGCCTGTCTTGCGCGTTATAATGCCGCGTTTAACTCACCCCATTACAGGATCGAGTCACCATCATGACTGTTCGTACCCGTGTAGCACCGTCACCTACTGGCGATCCCCACGTAGGCACCGCCTATATTGCACTGTTCAACCTCGCTTTTGCCCGTCAGCACGGCGGCCAGTTCATTCTGCGTATTGAGGATACCGATCAAACTCGCAGCACGGCTGAGTCGGAGCAGGCGATTCTGGACTCGTTGCGCTGGCTGGGGCTTGAGTGGGATGAAGGGCCTGACGTGGGCGGTCCGCATGGTCCTTACCGCCAGAGCGAGCGCAAGGATATGTACAAGGACTTTGCCATGCGACTGGTGGAAGAGGGTGCCGCTTTCCTTTGCTTCCGTACCGCAGAGGAGCTGGACGAGCTGCGCGAAACCCGTCGTGCCGACGGCAAGCATACTGCACTGAAACAGAGTGACCTTGAGTTGCCTCAGGATGAGGTTGAACGGCGTATGGCCGCAGGCATGCCTTATGTGGTGCGCATGAAGGTGCCGGAAGAGGGTGTCTGTGTGATAGACGATATGCTGCGCGGTCCCATTGAGCTGGACTGGGGGCAGGTCGACGCCCAGATCCTGCTCAAGTCCGATGGTATGCCGACCTACCATTTGGCCAACGTGGTTGATGATCATCTGATGCAGATCACCCATGTGATCCGTGGCGAAGAATGGATCAACTCGGCGCCCAAGCACAAATTGCTGTACCAGTACTTTGGCTGGGAAATGCCACAGTTGTGCCACATGCCGCTGCTGCGCAATCCGGACAAATCCAAGCTGTCCAAGCGCAAGAACCCGACCAGCATTTTGTACTATCAGCGCATGGGCTACCTGCCGGAAGCGCTGCTGAACTATCTGGGTCGCATGGGGTGGTCCATGCCGGATGAGCGCGAGAAGTTCAACCGTGACGAGATGTTCGCCAGTTTCGATATTCAGCGTGTATCTTTGGGCGGGCCGGTTTTCGATCAGGAAAAACTGAGCTGGCTCAATGGCCTCTGGATCCGTGAAGAGCTGAGCCCTGAGCAGTTTGCGGCGCAGGTACAGAAGTGGGCGTTGAACCCCGAGTATCTGGCGCAGATCATTCCGCTGATTCAGCCACGCGTTGAGAAGTTTACCGATATTGCACCGCTGGCCGGTTTTTTCCTGAGCGGAATGCTGCCGATCACCGAGGCGGATTTCGAACACAAGAAAATCGAGCTTGAAGAGGTGCGCCGCATTCTTCAGTTCAGTGTTTGGCATATTGATCAGCAGGGCCACTGGGACCGTGACAGTCTGTTCGCCGAGCTGAAAAAACTGGCCGACGGCATGGATATCAAGATTCGTGATTTCCTGTTCCCGCTGTTCGTGGCCATATCCGGTACTGCTCAGAGTGTTTCGGTGGTTGATGCCATGTCCATTCTGGGACCGGACATGAGTCGTGCCCGCCTGCGTCATGCTCTCGAGGTGGCAGGCGCGCCGTCCAAGAAGGAAACCAAACGTCTTGAAAAGGAATACAAGGCGCTAACTGTCTGATTCAGTTGTGCAAATTGTCAAGATTCCTGCAAGAAAACGTTTGACACTACAGGGTGGGGCCATTAATATACGCCCCGTCCTGTGACGAGGGGCCTTAGCTCAGCTGGGAGAGCGCAACACTGGCAGTGTTGAGGTCAGCGGTTCGATCCCGCTAGGCTCCACCAAAATCGTCATACACAGCGTCCCATTCGTCTAGTGGCCTAGGACACCGCCCTTTCACGGCGGTAACAGGGGTTCGAACCTCCTATGGGACGCCATCCTTTTACAGGCATTCGCCTGAATGTGGGGCCTTAGCTCAGCTGGGAGAGCGCGACACTGGCAGTGTCGAGGTCAGCGGTTCGATCCCGCTAGGCTCCACCATCCTATTATTTCTTTCCAGGGTTCTGTGCCCGGCTTCAAATACCTGCTCGTTAAAAAACAGCATTTCCCCCCCTTTGTTGGCAAAACGTTCCAGCAGTGCCTGTATGCCCAGATGTGGGCAGCCATCGCTACGACTTCGTTGCCGGAAATGAAAACGGTCTGCTGGTTACGTACCTGTTCGGCGGCGGTCATCGGGCGCTCCAAGACAGGAGGATCATTTTTACTCGGGGTCTTGCTTGAAAATGAATCATGTATCGGGTGTAGAGCGGCAGTCGTATACGGATCTGGATCAATAAAGCGTGAATGTGGCACATTAGCCAATAGTCGCGCGGTGAAGCGCGCGGATGTTGATCATCAGGGAGCGAGAAAATGATGAATGTGATCCAGCATGTGGCAGCTAATCAGCACGGGCGCGATTTTGTGGTGGGTGATATTCATGGCTGGTACGGCCCCTTAATGGCCGAACTGGAAGCGGTCTGTTTTGACCCTGCACATGACCGGCTGTTTTCAGTGGGTGACTTGATCAACCGGGGACCGGATTCAGAGCGTTGTCTGCTGTTGACGCAAGAGCCCTGGTTTTTTGCGGTACGGGGTAATCACGAGCAGATCCTGTTCAATTGGCTTCAGCAGCCGGAGGCGGTGGATGTGGAAACGTGGCTGCGTTACGGCGGCAGAACCTGGCTGGGAGCCGGGCCGGAGCACTACTTTGCCCGCCATCCGGCGCTGCGCCGCCATGCTGAAGTGCTGGCTGGTCAGATGCCCTGGGTGATCGAGCTTGAGGTAGGCGATGGGCGCAGAATCGGCATTTCACACAGTACCTTCCCGCTGGATGAATGGGAGGATCTGGCACTGAGGCTACCGTTCGAGCCCGCGTTGCAGGAGGCCTTGCTGTGGGAGCGCCCCATCAAGCAGCCTGAATTTGTCCACCATGTGGAGGGGATCGATCTGACGGTACACGGCCATGTGGTTGTGCCAAGGGTCGAGCGACGTGGCAACGGCATCTATATTGATACGGGGGCGGCACTGTTTGAGCAGCCGCTTAAACCCGAAAGCCGTACCCATAACCCGCGTATTACGGCGATCGAACTCAGTGAGCTGTTTATGATCACAGCTCACTGAGCCTGAGTCTAGAAGTGACCGCTGGCGGAAAAGCGGATGCGCAGCTGCTTTTCGATTTCCACACAGATGAACAGCATCACCCCCAGAGCCACAATCAACAGACCATCGAAAAGGGCGATTGCTTCAGTTTCAAACACCATTTGCAGCACAGGCAGATAGGTGATGGCAAACTGTCCGGCCGTGACCAGAATAATGGCCAGCCATACGGCGCGAGTGCCCAGTGCAGCGCGCCAGTTCAGCGATGTGCTGTAGATGTTGCGGATGAAAAACAGGTGGAATATTTTCATCACGACCAGTGTGTTCATTGCCAGTGTACGGGCCATTTCTTCGGAGTAGCCCTGATTGATGGCATAGGTATGGATCCCGAAAATAGCCAGCAGGAAGAGCGTGCCCACCAATATGATATGCCAGACAAGTGCCCCGTTAAGGAGCGGTTCCTGACGTGAGCGGGGCGGTCGTTTCATGGTGTTGGATTCGGTAGGCTCAAATGCCAGCGCGATTCCCAGGGTAACGGCGGTGATCATATTGACCCATAAAATCTGCAGCGGCGTGATCGGCAGCGACATGCCCAGCGCCAGTGCCAGCAGAATGGTCCCGGCCTCACCGGCATTGGTGGGCAGGGTCCAACTGATCACCTTCTTGATGTTGTCGTATACGGTACGCCCCTCTCGTACGGCTGCGGCAATGGAAGCAAAGTTGTCATCCGCCAGCACCAGTTCGGATGCCTCGCGAGCGGCTGCGCTGCCGTTCAGCCCCATGGCGATGCCGGCATCGGCGCGCTTGAGGGCCGGCGCGTCGTTGACGCCATCGCCGGTCATGGCAACCGTCATGCCCTGTGTCTGCAGTACCTGAACCAGCCGCAGCTTGTGCTCGGGGCTGGTGCGTGCAAACACATCCGACTGACGTACCGCTTCGGACAGGGCAGCGTCATCCATCTGGTCAATATCACGCCCCGTAATAACCCGGTCGGTGTGGGTGAGCCCGATCTGGCGGGCAATCGCCCCTGCGGTGGTGGCATGATCGCCGGTAATCATTTTGACATTGATCCCGGCTTCATGGCACTCCTGTACAGCGGTAATGGCCTCGTTGCGTGGAGGATCAATCAGGCCTGTTAGGCCCAGGAAAACAAGTGCCTGTTCAAGATCACTGTGCTCCAGCACGGTATGATCTGTACTGACAGGGCGCATGGCCAGTGCCAGAACACGCTGACCCTGCTCGGCCAGCGCTTCGGCCTGTTGCAGCCAGTACTCGACCGCGATCGGTGCGGTGTCACCCTCGAGCTGAAGTTGTTGTCGGCACATCTGCAGTACCTGCTCAGGGGCGCCTTTAACGAAAATATAGGCCTCGTTCTCATGGTTGTGGTGCAGGCTGGCCATGAACTTGTGGCGTGAGTCGAACGGTATGACATCCGTCCGCGTCCATTGTCGACGGGCATCAAGCCCATCGCTCAAGGCCTTGGCTGCAAAAGCCAGTAGCGCGGCTTCCATCGGGTCACCTTCCGCTTGCCAATGGCTGTTGTTGCGAGTCAACTCGGCATCGTTGCATAGCAGGGCGGCGCGAGCGGCCTGAATCAGTCCGGTCTGGCTAGCAGCTGTTGCCTTGCCTGATGATGCTTCCAGAGTGCCTTCAGGGGCATAGCCTTCACCTGAAACACCGAACTGCTCGTTGGCCAGTATCAGGCGGGTGACGCTCATTTCATTGCGGGTCAGTGTACCGGTCTTGTCGGAACAGATGACGGATACGGCACCGATGGTTTCAATCGCGGGCAGGCGTCGAATGATGGCGTTACGCCTCGCCATGGCCTGAACGCCAACGGCAAGCGTAATGGTCAGAACGGCGGGCAGCCCTTCGGGAATGGCCGAAACCGACAGGGCGACCACGGACATGAACAGCTGTGCAAACTCGTGCTCCAGTACGAAGTAGCCGAATCCAAGGATGACGGCGGCCAGGCTGACGATAAAAGCGGTCAACCAGCGTGAGAACTCACTCATCTGTGCAACCAGTGGGGTGGTGAGCGTCTCTACGCCGGTCAGCAGCTCACTTATGCGGCCAATCTCGGTAGATTCGCCGGTAGCCACAACAACCCCGACACCCTGGCCGCTGGTGACCGTGGTGCCGCTGAAAGCGAGGCAGGTGCGATCGCCCAGTGCGGCGTCAGCGGCAACGGCCGCGGTCTGCTTGTCCACCGCCACTGATTCGCCGGTCAGAATCGCTTCCTGTATCTGCAGATCGTGGCTTTTCAGCAAGCGCAGGTCTGCAGGCACCTTGTCACCGGCTTCCAGCATGACGATGTCGCCGGGCACCAGCTCTTCACCGGCCAGCGTGGTGCGTTTGCCATTGCGCATGACAGACGCTCTGGGCGCGAGCATCTGCCGAATGGCATCCATCGCACGCTCAGCCTTGCCTTCCTGCAGTACGCCGATAACGGCATTGATCAGCACCACGGCCAGGATCACGCCGGTGTCGACGTAGTGCTGCAACAGGCCGGTGATGAACGCTGCCCCCAATAACACATAGATGAGAATATTGTGGAACTGCATGACAAATCGAAGCAGCGGATGGGGGCGGGGCGGCTCAGGCAGCCTGTTGCGCCCATACTGCTGTTGTCTTTGCTGCGCTGTCTCATGATTCAGCCCTTCAGGGCCTGTATCCATCTGCTGCAGAACATCTTCTGCAGTATGATGATGCCACTGTTCTCTGTGTTTCATGTGTCGATTCCCTGGGTTGTGGTTGGGCAGCCTTGTTCAGCTGTGAGTCGCGGCCATGCTGCAGGTTCCGCAACTGCTGCATGAAGCGCTAACGATCAGTGCGGTACCTGACGTGCATCAATTTCAGCATTGGTTTGCAGGTCTGGGCTCGCTTGTCATTTTTATTGACTAGACTGATCCATACAGCTGCGTCCGTAGTATGGAATCATCAAGTGATACACTAATACAAAAAAAGTTTAGCTTTTGTGTATCATTTGAATAAATTTGATAGTACATTTAATCCATCGCATGTTGGTGAGCGTATCCTGTTGTATCTGTGCCTGCAGCGGTACAGCTAAACAGGCTGAAAGCAGCCGGAGCGATACAAAAAACACTCTGGCTTAGAAAAATAAGTTACACAGTGCGACAGAATGAACCAAGATCGGAGAGCAGAACGATGACGCCCGAAGAAAAGAATTTCATGCGTAAGATCGAAGCGGAAGAGAAGATCGAACCGAAGGACTGGATGCCTGCTGAGTATCGCAAGAACCTGATCCGTCAGATCTCTCAGCATGCTCACTCTGAAGTGATCGGCATGCAGCCGGAAGGCAACTGGATCACCCGCGCACCTTCCCTGCGTCGCAAGGCAGTACTGTTGTCCAAGGTACAGGACGAGGCAGGTCACGGCCTTTATCTGTACAGCGCGGCTGAAACCCTGGGTATCTCCCGCTCTGAAATGATCGAACAGCTGCAGAGCGGCAAGGCCAAGTATTCCTCGATCTTCAACTACCCGACCCTGACATGGGCTGACGTAGCGGCGATCGGCTGGCTGGTTGATGGTGCTGCCATCGTGAACCAGGTATCCCTGCAGCGCACCTCTTACGGCCCGTACTCACGCGGCATGATCCGTATCTGTAAGGAAGAAAGTTTCCATCAGCGCCAGGGCTACGAAGCCATGCTGGCACTGGCCAAGGGCTCCCCGGAGCAGAAAGCGATGGCTCAGGATGCTCTGAACCGCTTCTACTGGCCGGCCCTGATGATGTTTGGTCCGCACGACTCCGAGTCTGCACACTCCCAGAAATCCATGGAGTGGAAGATCAAGCGCGAGACCAACGATGACCTGCGGCAGAAATTCGTCGATCAGACCGTCAAGCAGATCGAAGTGCTGGGTCTTGACCACCCGGACGCCAACATCAAGTGGAACGAAGCACGTGGCCACTACGACAGCAGCGACCTGAACTGGGACGAGTTCTGGAGTGTGATCAACGGTAACGGCCACTGCAACCGTCAGCGTATCGAACACCATGTTGCCGCCCACGATGAAGGCGAGTGGGTTCGTGACGCCATTACTGCATACAACGAAAAGAAACGCGCCAAGAAAGCACAGCGTGCAGCTTAAGAGGTAACTGGAAATGACAAAGCCAACTGAAAAACTGGAACTGTTTGAGGTTTTCGTACGCTCCAAGCGTGGTCTGGACCACAAGCATGTCGGCAGCCTGCACGCTGAAGATCATGAACAGGCGCTGGAATACGCCCGTGACTGCTACACCCGTCGCAGCGAAGGCGTCAGCCTGTGGGTCGTCAAGTCCAGCGACATCTGCTCATCTCAGGAAGACGATGCGGATTGCTTCTACGACCCGAATGATGACAAGCCCTACCGTCACGCGACTTATTACGTGCTGCCCGATCCCGTCAACAACATGTAATCGGTGAGGAGATAGAGTAATGAGTGACGCAATCAAGGCGGCAACGCTTGAGTATGCCACCCGTTTGGGTGATGACTCCGTGGTTCTGGGCCACCGTATCTCCGAGTGGGTGAGCTACGGTCCGTTCCTGGAAGAAGATATCGCTTACGGCAACGTATCACTGGATTACATTGGCCGTGCCCGCATGTTCTACACCTATGCGGCTGAGCTGGCCAACGATGGCCGCAGTGAAGATGACTTTGCCTACATGCGCAGTGATCGTGAGTACCGCAATCTGCTGCTGATGGAAATGCCCAAGGGTGACTTTGCTTACTCTCAGGTACGTCAGCTGTTCGCGGATGTGTACTACACACTGGTACTGCCGGAGCTGGAAAAGTCGAAGGACGAAACCCTGGCGGCAATCGCCTCCAAGGCAATCAAGGAAACCAAGTACCACCTGCGCCGCAGCCGTGACTGGGTTCTGCGCCTGGGTGATGGCACTGAAGAAAGTCACACGCGCACGCAGAAGGCCGTGGATGCACTCTGGGGTTATACCCACGAGATGTTCGACATGGACGAAACCGAGCAGCTGCTGGCTGACAACGGTATTGGTGTCGACGTATCCAGGCTGCGTGATCAGTGGCACAAGATGGTCAGCGACATTCTGACCGAAGCCACGCTGACCGTGCCGGAAGATGCCTGGGCCGTCCGTGGTGGCCGTACCGGTTACCACACCGAAAATCTGGGTCATATGTTGACCGAGATGCAGATCGTGCACCGCTCTCACCCCGGATGCCAGTGGTAAAGCGCCATGAATGAAATCTCATTGATGCCGGAAGAGCAGTATCGCCGCCTGCAGCAACGCAACGCGCCGGACGTAAAGGAACTCTGGAGCCTGCTCGATGAAGTGAAGGATCCTGAAGTCCCGGTACTGAGCATCTGGGATCTGGGGATTCTGCGTGACGTGGAGCGTGATGGTGACCGTATTGTGGTCACCATCACTCCGACGTACTCCGGCTGTCCGGCGATGAACACCATCACCGATGATGTGGTGGCACAGCTCAACCGACACGGCTATGACGATGTTGAAGTTAAAACGGCCCTGTCGCCAGCCTGGAGCTCTGAGTGGATGTCGCCGGAAGGGCGCCGCAAATTGCGCAACTACGGTATAGCACCGCCGGAGGACGCCGATATCGATGCGGATGGTCTGACCCCGGATGCCCATGCCCAGTGTCCGCACTGCGGTTCGCGCAACACCCGTCGGATAAGCGAGTTTGGCTCCACCGCCTGCAAGGCGCTGTTCCAGTGCAACGATTGCAACGAGCCTTTTGACTATTTTAAGAAGATATAGGTGAAGCGATGTCTGACACCAATTTCTACACGCTGAAAGTGGCCGAAGTCCAGCCTGAAACGGACTCGGCAATCTGCGTGACATTTGAAGTACCTGAAGAACTGAAGCAGAAGTTCAAGTTTATCCAGGGCCAGTTCCTGACCCTGCGCGCCATGATTGATGGCGAAGATGTACGTCGTTCCTACTCCATCTGTTCCGGTGTGAACGATGGCCACATGCGTGTCGGCATCAAGCGTGTACAGGATGGTCGGTTCTCCAACTACGCCAACGACCATTTCAAGCCGGGTGTTGACGTTGAAGTCATGCCGCCGCAGGGCAGCTTCTACACCGAGCTGAACCCGGACAACGCCAAGAACTACATGTGCATCGCGGCAGGCTCCGGCATCACGCCGATGATCTCGATCATGAAGTCCGTGCTCTCTACCGAGCCGAACAGCAAGGTCACGCTGATCTACGGCAACCAGCGCAGCAATACCGTGATGTTCAAGGACGAGCTGAACTTCATCAAGAACCGTTATATGGATCGCTTCCAGTGGATCAATATCATGGACTATGAAGATCAGGGCGCGGATCTGCTCAACGGTCGCATCGACAACAAGAAAGGCTATGCACTGCAGAAGAGCGGCCTGATCGATATCAAGAGTACTGATGAAGCCTTCATCTGTGGTCCTGAGGCGATGATGACCGAAGTCTCTCGTGGCTTCCGCATGGAAGGTTTGAGTGACAGTCAGATTCACTACGAACTCTTTGCCACTTCATCTGCAGACTCCAAGGAGATGCTGGAGAAGGCACAGGCGCGCGTGGCGCAGTACGGCGAAGACAAAATGAGCAAGGTGACCGTGGTCGCCGATGGTCGCTCCGTGATGTTTGATCTGGCTACCGTGGGTCAGAACATTCTTGATGCGGGCATGGATGCGGGTATGGACCTGCCTTACTCCTGCAAGGCCGGTGTGTGCTCCACCTGTAAGTGCAAACTGACCAAGGGTGAAGTGGAGATGGATATCTCTCACGGACTGGAGCCGCACGAAATCGAAGCCGGTTACGTGCTCAGCTGCCAGGCGCATCCGATCACCGACGAAGTCGTGCTGGACTTCGATCAGCGCTGATACCGCGTCGGTTTATACCAGAACGCCCCGCCCAGTGCGGGGCGTTTGCGTTTCTACTCTTCGTTCGATGTGTTGCCGGCCGTGTTACCCGGCGTTGGTTCGACCATGCGTACGGCACTTTCGATCACCACGGGTGTCAGCGGTACATCCCCGTGCATGCCCTGGCGGCCTGTTTTCACCGCACTGATGCTGTCGATGGTGTCCATGCCGTTGACCACTTTGCCGAATACGGTATAACCGGCCGGACCATAGCGGCCATCAAGCCGGATGTTATCCGCTGTATTGATGAAGAACTGCGCCGTGGCGCTGTCCGGATCCCGGGTGCGGGCCATGGCGATGCTGCCGCGCAGATTGCTCAGACCGTTGCTGGACTCGTTTTTGATCGGCGCATCGGTTTCAACCTGCTCCATCTCGGCCGTGAAACCGCCGCCCTGGATCATGAAGCCTGGGATCACGCGGTGAAAGATCAAGCCATCGTAGTGGCCCTTGTCCACATACTGCAGGAAATTGGCAGTGGTGACAGGGGCCTTGTCAGCATCGAGTTGCAGCTCAATTTCCCCCAGGGTCGTTGTCAGCAACACCCGTGGAGCGGTTTCCTGCGCCTGAGCGGGCACGGACGCAGCCGGCAGTAATGCCAGGCCAAGCAGCAGCGTTTTCAACATCCAGGTCATCTCCAGTAGAATTGATCTCGAATTATAACGTGCAAGGCGGTCTTTGGTCCCTGATTGATCGGCCTGTTCCCTTTGTGTCGGCCTGACACTACACTCCTGTTCTACTAGAGTGTGCTTAACGCCTTAATTGAAAGCACTTGATACAAGGATACACCATGCCCCCACAGACGCTTCCCGGTTGCGCCGGATGCCAGGCGCCGCTGGATTTTGATTTTACCTTTGCCTTTCAGCCTCTGGTCGATCTCACAAGGAGAGAGGTGTATGGCTACGAGGCACTGGTGAGAGGCGTCGATGGCGCGGGAGCCTTTTCGGTACTGTCGCGTGTCAATGATGAAAATCGCTACGCCTTCGATCAGGCTTGTCGGGTCAAGGCGATAGCCCTGGCTGCGAGGTTGGGTATGGAGCAGGTGTTGAGCATCAATTTCCTGCCCAATGCCGTGTATGAGCCCGCCCACTGTATTCGCAGTACCTTGAAAGCCGCGCGTGAGCATGGCTTTCCCATTGATCGGATCATGTTCGAGATTACCGAGTCGGAGCGAGTGCATGATGCCAATCACCTGACCCGGATTTTCGAGTATTACCGTCAGCAAGGGTTCATAACGGCACTGGATGACTTTGGGGCCGGTCATGCCGGGCTCAACCTTCTGGCCAGCTTTATCCCGCATACTCTGAAACTCGATATGGAGCTGGTACGCGACATCGACAGCCACCGGGTGAAGCAGATCATCGTGGGCGGGTTGATCGATATCTGTAACCAGCTCGATATCCGCATTCTGGCCGAAGGCGTTGAAACCGCCGCCGAGATGGAATATTTCCTCCAGCGCGGCGTGACCCTGATGCAGGGCTATTACTTCGCCAAACCGGGCTTCGAGTGTCTGCCCAGCGTAGATTTTGGCAAACTGCCGAATTGATCCGGCACAAGGCCGGTCATAGACCGGCCGAATCCTGTGCTCTGCGTTCCGTCGCGGGCTCTTCGATCACATCTTCCGCAACCACCCAGGGCTCTGCCGGTGCCAGCTTGCGCTCACCGGTGCGGGCTGCATATCGCTCTTCACGCAGGGCACGCAACAAACCGGTTGCCATGGCCATCACCACCAGTGAAAACGGCAACGCAGCGGCGATGACGGCCGCCTGCAGGGTTTCCAGCCCACCGGCCAGCAGCAGCACGGCAGTCAAAAGCGCGAGGAAAATTCCCCAAACGATACGATGCCCGGAGGGTGGGTCGGTATCACCCCCAGACAGGATGGTCGTGATCACCAGCGTACCCGCGTTGGCAGAGGTGATGAGATAGGTCCCGATCAGCACAATCAGCAGGGTAGACACCACCGGGGTCATGATACCCAGTGACATGCCCTCGATCATGACAAACAGGGCCGAGGAGATGTCGTTGTACACGGCTTCGATGACTCCGCCGCCTTGAAACAGTTCCTGGTACAGGGCGGTGCCGCCAAACAGGCCGATCCAGATAATGGTGATTCCGGTAGGAACCAGCAGTACACCGGTGACAAACTCGCGAAAGGTGCGTCCGCGCGAAATACGCGCGATAAACATGCCCACGAAGGGGCTCCATGCCAGCCACCAGCCCCAGAAAAACACTGTCCACTCCGATTGCCAGCGGCTGTCGTGGGTAGCGTTGGTATGAAAGCTCAGGCGCAGCAGGTTCTGGATGTAATCGCCTGTGGCCTCGATGGTGACACCAATCAAATACTGAGTGGGGCCGAGAATCAGCATGAAGAGCACCGCCGCAATGCTGAGCCAGAAGTTCATTTCCGACAACAGGCGCACGCCACGAGAAACACCGGACACCACCGAGGCGGTCGCGATCATCATGATGCCGGCGATCACGGTGAGCTGCAGCTCGGTGGAGTTGACGATACCAAACACGCGGTGCAGCCCCGAGTTCATCTGTTGCACACCCAGGCCCAGTGTCGTGGCGATGCCGAATACGGTACCAAACACGGCCAGCAAGTCGATCAGGTCACCCAGAGCACCATGGACCCGGTTGCCCAGCAATGGGCGCAAGGCTGAACGTACGGTCAATGGCTGATCATGGCGGAAGGCAAAATAGGCCATGGTGAGCCCGACAAAGGAAAAGATGGCCCAGCCGTTGATGCCCCAGTGAAAAAACGAGAGCCGCATGGCGATGATGGCCGCATCTGCATCAGCGCTGCCAAACTCAACGAAGGGGTTGTCCTGAAACTGGAGGATTGGCTGTGCCACCGACCAGAACAGAATCCCGACACCGGTACCGGCTGCAAACAGCATGCTGACCCAGGAGAAGAAGGTAAATTCGGGCACCTCGGCATCGTTGCCCAGACGCACATTCTTGTAGCGCCCAGTGCCGAGCCAAATCATGAAAAACAGAAGAAAGCCAACCAGCAGGACGTAATACCATTCCAGAAAGGGGTTGAGCCAGCTGCGCAGCTGACCGATTGCGGCAGCACTTTCATCGGTAAAGAAAACGCCGGCTACCACGGTCGCCAGAACCATCAGGATGGCAATGATGCTCATCCCTGCGTTCATCCCCTTGAACGGGCCTGTCTGTGCCTGATTATACAATGCACTATCCTCCTTTTATCGGGTAAGATCCTGAAATGGTAAGGGTTGAGGCACTGATTACAACCGTGCCGGGAAAATAGAGTCACGGGCTCTCGGTTCGCTGAGGGTGGGGGAGAGGGTGTTGGAATGACGGAATTGCTGAAAATACGGGGGTTTCCGGCGTTCGTTCTGGTGGCGTTCATCAATGCGTTTGTCGACCTGGGACACAAGGTCACCATCCAGAATACCCTGTTTAAAAGTTATGATGGTGAAACCCAGATTCTGCTGACGGCCATCGTTAATGGCCTGATTCTTCTGCCTTTTATTCTGCTGTTTACCCCTGCAGGCTTTGTTTCCGACAAGTATCCCAAACACCGTGTCATGCAGCTGTCGGCGGCAGCGGCCCTGCTGATCACGCTGGCAATAACGGCCTGTTACTATGCCGGTCTGTTCCTTCCCGCTTTTGCCCTGACCTTTGTTCTTGCCGTACAGAGTGCGATTTATTCACCGGCAAAATACGGTTTTATTCGGGAGCTGCTCGGTGTTGAGCGCCTGAGTGAAGGCAATGGCTGGATTCAGGCCGCCACCATCGTAGCGATTCTGAGCGGTATTGTGGTGTTCTCGGCGCTGTTCGAATGGATGCTGGCCGGACAGCTGTTGCACAGCCCGAACGAGATTCTGCCCAATGTGGCATCTCTTGGCTGGATTCTGGTTGGCGGTGCCGCCCTGCAGCTGCTGTTGACCTTGCGCCTGCCGGCCCTGAGCCGAACCGACCCGCAACAGCATTTCAGTGTGCAGGATTATCTCAGTGGGCGCAGCCTGTGGCGCAACCTGACTGAGCTTGCGAGTGTGCGCACCATCCTGCTGTCCATATTTGGCCTTGCCATGTTCTGGTCAATCAGTCAGGTGATGCTGGCCGTGTTTCCGGCCTATGCCAAAGAGCACCTGGATCAGAACAACACCTTCATCATTCAGGGGGCGATGGCGCTGGCCGGGGTTGGCATCATGATTGGCTCTGTCATCGCGGGCACTGATG
>Ga0209345_10002464_pt1 | contig 20407 bp, 18 predicted proteins | sample Cruoilmetagenom7_FD_187294 | JGI IMG/M metagenome (GOLD analysis project Ga0209345, IMG submission 187294) | Oil polluted marine microbial communities from Coal Oil Point, Santa Barbara, California, USA - Sample 7 (SPAdes) (version 2) | ecosystem: Environmental > Aquatic > Marine > Oil seeps ... | reverse complement strand
AAGCGGCTATGCTCGACATTCTTTCAATGGCAGTCTGATTATCCGTCACATTTACAGCATCTGCATACCCTTTAACTGTTTCGGCTTTTTCCCGAAGAACTTTCGCATTCGCTCCCCTGGGTGGGCCACATTCGGCTGTAACTGCAAATCCCCCTCCGGATAAAACCTCCTGTAACCTGCTTACTGATCCTGTTGTCATATAATATGATCCTCCCTTATTAATTTTCTAGGTCCACCCGAATTACTGGTTGCCCAATTTTTTGGAGGAATATAAATTTTTAAATTATCCAGCTGTCCCAGCCGAGTTAAACGCTCGATGATGAGCTGCCATGCGCACTCAGTATCAGGGTTTACTTCGCAAATACCGTTCTGGGAGCCTCCGCAGGGGCCGTTGAGCAATTTTTTAGAGCATCGGGTAATGGGACAGATTCCTCCAAAATATGCTAATTCGCAATTACCACAGCCCGAACACTCTTCTGTAAAAACACCTGATCTTTCCTGAATTCCAATAAACGTAGTATTTATTCCGGGTAAAACAGGTATATCATCAAAAGATTTTGCTATATCCTGAACCCCGGCGCCGCAGGCCAAAGACAAAACAACATCATTTCTGGCAATACTCGGCGCAGCCTCATGGATGAATTCATTCTCACACTGCCGTTCAATGGTCAACTCTTCAAATTCAATCCTGCCCCCATCTTTTTTAAATGCAAGACGCAAAGCAGAAGCAAGAACAGCAACTTCATCCTCACCACCTGCAAAACAGGTCTTAACGCACGTACCGCACCCTAAAATCAAAACCTTTCCATATGGAAGTAAGCTTTCCTTGATTTCTTTTATCGGTTTTTGCTCTCCTACTATCATAGACAGACTCCATATTATTAAATTATTTCCACAATTTAATAAAATTTAAGATGAATTAGAAGCTGACAAAATCCTATAAAAATCTCCAAAATTAACTTTGAGGGGAGCAGACAAAAAGAGAATAATAAAGAGTTTGAAAAGACTAAATCAGTTCAAATTTTACACATAAAATGTGGACACGTTAAAAAAGCCGTTGATACTTAAATATAAAAATATCGGCTATTTTATCTAAAAACTTATCTGAAAACCTATATAGACCTTAAGATAAAAATTTGGGGTGCGTTATCGGTGACCGGCGTATTACATATAATACGCCTTCCTACCTCTGGCCTTCCCCAAATAATTATTTGAAAGCCTATAGCTATTTTTTAATTTTCCGGACACACTTTTTCTTACAGGGTTAAGTTCTGCGCAGGCTTTAAAAGCGGATTCATGCGAGGTTTACCCGGACTCATTAAACCGTTAGAGGATTTGCCCCTGCCTCATCTATATTTTTTAAAATTTCCTGAATAACACCTTGAACGGCATCCTTATCCCGCAGGGACAAATTAAACAAAGAAAGACGCTTCCCATTTATGCCGATTTCATCTAATAAATTCTTAACCCAATTGACCCTTTTTTTTGCCCGTAGATTCCCCTCTGTGTATCTGCATTGACCCTCAGGACAAACAAGAACAACCACACCATCTGCCCCTGCCTCAAATCCACGCAGCAAAAAAACGTCCTTAACCATACTTGAACAAGCCATTTTGACAATTTTCAGGTCAAAAACATCATAAAAAGAGGCTAACCCATCTTCGTCCATTGAATTAATACAGTAAAATAAGGTTATTTTAGGTTTTGAATCTTTATTCATTATAGACACTTTTCTTTTTTTATTTTAAACGCAATTAATATTTATTTGGTATTAAGTTCCCAAGTACTGACAGGATCCAACGTATCTCATCGCTCACAATTATACCTTATTATTTAAAAAAAAACGGATAGATCTATAAAATTTAAAAAACTAAAATGTATAGACTCATCCATTGGGAGCTACGTAGTATATTTTCTTTTTATACTAAAAGCAAGCTTTTTTTGTTTTTTTCATTGGAGAATTCATGCAATATTTTTCGGATAAGAAAAAACAAGAGAGTTATTATAATCTTTACACATTCATGTATTTAGCTATAATTGTCTTCATTATCTCATTGGTTCCCGCATAAATTTTGGAGGCCTTAATATCCATGCTCATCTTCATAATAGGGCATGAATCAACACTTCCACCCATTTCAAAAATATCAAGGCATCGGTCTGCCAGGCGGTTTACCATGTCTGTGGCCCAAAATTTTTCCATGGAGGTCTCAAGAACTACATCTTCTCCTCCCATATGGTCAACAAGGAGTCTATCAAGAAATAATCTAGCCAATTTCACGTCTGTGGCCATCTCCACCAGAGCAAACTGACTAGCCTGGGACTTGGAAACCTGTTTTCCCGGGCCTGCATGCTCTTTATAAAATGCCAAAGTTTTCTCCAGCATATACTCTGCGGCATTAACAGCCCAGATGGACACAACAAGACGCTCCTGCTGAAGTTTATCCATGAGCATCTTAAAGCCCCCTCCCTTTTCCCCTATTAAATTAGCCATAGGTACCCTGCAATCAGTAAAAAAAAGCTCGGCAGTATCCTGATAATGCATTCCCATTTTCTCCAGTTTGGCTCCCCTGACAAAGCCTGGGGTACCATCCTCCACCAGGTAAAGAGATATGGCTTTATGGGGATTCTTCTCCAAAGGATCCTTTGCAGCAAGAATAAGAAGGTCACAAACAATTCCGTTTGATATAAATATCTTGGAGCCATTAAAGACAACAGTATCACCATCTTCTTCCACCGTTGTTTTCATGGAAGCCAGATCGCTCCCTGCATCAGGCTCAGTCATTCCTATTGCAGTAACTACATCACCTGAAACACAGCCTGGGAGGTATTTCTGTTTCAAATTTTCGGGAGCATAGGCTGCTATATATGGGACAAAAATATCACTATGGGCCGTGGGAGCTGCACCAAAAAAACCGGATTTGATCATCTCTTCTGACACGATTACAGAATGAAGAAAATCACCACCCTTTCCACCATATTCCCTGGGCATATCAGGGCATAAAAGCCCTGCTTCCCCCATCACTTTCCACATGCTTTTCGGCATGAGCTTATCTTTTGCCCACTGCTCAACATTTGGTACAATTTTTGTGTTAACAAAATTACGGACGTGCTGCCGAAAATTATTGTGTTCTTCAGAAAATTTTAAAATCTCCATACAAAAGCCCTCCAGATAGACGTTATGAAAAAACCGCCACTAATTTTACAGTAATAATAAACAGAAAAAATGTGATGAAATGCACTAAATTACAATCAGATCTAATCTATAAATAGATTAATTCGCCAGGTTGATTCTGGCCCGCAATATGAAGCTGAATATCATGGGGAGCAAGGACAGGGGTAACTTCTGCCTCTGCTTTTTGGGGCAAATTATTTTTTCTACTTAAATGTGCAAGAATAACATGCTTAAGACCTGGATGAATCACCTGGCTTAATATTTTTTTTGAATCCTGGTTGGAAAGGTGCCCCCCCCTACCCTTCACGCGCTGTTTAAGGTGCCAGGGATAGGGTCCATTATTGAGCATTTCAGAGTCATGATTTGCTTCCAGAACAAGCAAGTCACAAAATTTTAAATGCTCTTTTACAAGGGATGATGCAAAACCAAGATCTGTTGCTATTCCAACTTTAATACCATTTCTACTGATTATAAAACCGGAGGGGTCTGCTGCATCATGGGATATGGAAAATGGATGAACAGTTAAAGTTTTAAGAGTAAAGGGAAACCCGCATTCAAAAGGCCTGATCAAATCGACAGTTCCCATACGTGCTGAAGCGGCTTTACAGGTTTCGGAATTAATATACACAGGAATGTTATACCGTCTGGACAAAACTCCCACACCCTGAATATGGTCGGAATGTTCATGAGAAACAAGAATCCCATCCATGTCTTCAGGATCAATTCCTCTTAAAGAGAGCCTCCGTTCTATTTCAGAACCTGATAAACCCGCATCAACAAGGAACGAAGTAGAACCGTCTGCGAGGTAAATGGAATTTCCCCTGCTCCCGCTGGCCAGCACACATACTGCAAACTTATCCATTTTAAAGACCGGTATGCCCGAATCCGCCTGAATCACGTTCGGTTTTATCCAACTGTAAAACTGTTTCAACGTTTACTAAAAGAACCTTTTTTATTACCATCTGAGCGATCCTGTCGCCCCTGTGAATTCTATAGTCACTTTTTCCAAGGTTTATAAGCCCCACCATAACCTCACCCCGGTAATCAGAATCTATTGTACCAGGGGAGTTAACAACGGTTACACCATGCTTCACCGCCAAGCCGCTTCTTGGACGAATTTGTGCCTCATACCCCCCGGGAAGTGCCATGGCAAAACCTGTGGGAATCAGTGAAATTTCACCCTGTTTTAATACAATTTCATCCTTAATGGCTGCACATATATCCATGCCAGCTGCTTGAGATGTCATGGATTGGGGAAGAGGCAAATCCCCGTTATCCTCGGGTTTTAAGCGGAGCAATTTAAGTGTAACTCTTTTTTCCATAGGGACAGACATTATGAGGTTGATCATGACATCGGCCAGCAGATGTCAAAATTAGACCCAAACCCAACGTTATAAATGTTTCGACATAATTAATTCAACAGGGATAAAAAAAAAATCCGGATAAATTTAATTAAAACCTAGGACTTTTCATTTTCTTCCGGCAGTAAAGCTTTGCGGCTTAACCGTATTTTCCCTCTACTGATATCCAACACCTTGACCTTAACAAAATCACCCTCTTTTAGAATATCTGTAACTTTTTTAACACGATGATGGGCAAGCTCGGAAATATGGCACAATCCATCAGTTCCAGGGAGGACCTGCACAAAGGCACCAAAATCCATAATCTTTACAACCTTCCCCTCATAGACCTCCCCAATTTCAGGTTCAGCTACAATCTGTTTTACCATCTCCAGTGCAGCATCTGCTGATTCCTTGGAAACCGCTGAAATTTTTACCTTTCCGTCATCATCAATATCTATCTTGACACCTGTTTCACTCTGGATGGTTCGTATTACCTTTCCACCGGGTCCGATTATATCACGTATTTTATCAGGGTTAATATTAATGGTAATAATTTTAGGCGCATGGGGAGATATTTCCCCGTGGGGAACACTCATGGTTTCGAGCATTTTATCGAGTATATGAAGACGTCCAGCCCGAGCCTGTTCAAGGGCCTTTTTCATTACATCTTTTGAAAGCTCACGAATTTTTATATCCATTTGCAGAGCTGTTATCCCTTTGCTGGTCCCTGCCACTTTAAAATCCATGTCTCCTGCATGGTCTTCATCTCCAAGGATATCGGATAAAATGACTATTTCATCCCCCTCCTGTACAAGCCCCATGGCGATTCCCGAGACTGGAGCCTTGATGGGAACTCCCCCGTGCATAAGTGCCAGGGTGCCGGCACAAACTGTCCCCATTGAAGATGAACCATTTGATTCCAGAACCTCAGATACAATACGAATTGTATAATCAAAATCGTCCTTTGAAGGAAGGATACGCTCCAAAGCCCGTGTGGATAACCCACCATGGCCTATATCCCTGCGGCTCGGCCCCCCGATCCTTTTTGTTTCTCCAACTGAATAGGGAGGAAAATTATAATGAAGCATAAAAGCTCTGAATTCTTCTCCTGCCAGGGTCTCCACCCGCTGTTCGTCCTGGCCTGAGCCAAGAGTCATCACCCCAAGTACCTGGGTCTCTCCCCTGGTGAAAAGAGCACTCCCGTGGGGCATGGGCAGGATTCCGGTTTCGCATGAAATATTTCTTATTTCATCAAAGTTTCTCCCGTCTATTCTCCGTTTTTCGTTGAGAACAAGACCCCGGATGACAGATTTTTCCATATCCTCAAAAAAACCATATACCTCGTCTTTACGATCAGAATATTCTTCTCCTAAATTTTTTATAACCTCTGCCTTGAGAGCTCTGATTGCTTTTCTTCGCTCTATTTTTGTGGGAATACAAATTGCTTCTTTTAAATCAGAAAGTGCCATTGATTCAATTGCAGTACCCAGTTTTAAATCTTTTACAGGGGAAACAAAAGGCTGTTTTTCCAGCCCTGCTGCTTTTTTGAGCTCGATTTGCAAATCTATAATAGGTTGCAATTGGGTATGTCCGAAGAAAATAGCATCAAGGAGATCAGATTCAGTAACACCATCACATCCACCCTCAACCATGACAACACCGGTTTTGGAGCCTGCGACAATGATATTAAAATCAGCCTTTTCAGATTCACTGATCGTGGGATTGATCAGCAATTCACCATTCACCCGTGCCACCCTGACTCCGGCAATGGGTCCGTCAAAAGGAATATCGGAAATTTCCAATGCTGCTGAAGCCCCGACCATGGCAAGCATATCCGGATCATTATCCATATCCATGGAAAGAACCGTTGCTATGACCTGAATTTCATTGGAATACCCTTTGGGGAAAAGAGGTCTTATGGGTCTGTCAATCAGCCGTGATGTTAATGTCTCCTTTTCACTCGGCCTTCCAATTTCACGCCTGAAATAGTTCCCCGGTATCCGGCCTGCTGAATATATTCTCTCCTGGTACTCAACACTCAAAGGCAAAAAATCGACTTTCCGTTCCTGAGCAGAGGCGACCACTGTAACCAAAACAATGGTCTGCCCATATTGAACCAATGCAGAACCAGAAGCCTGTTTGGCCAGCTTACCGGTCTGGATGCTCATAACTTTGCCACCGACTTCAGCGTCGAATGATATTTCCATATTATTTCCTATATATCTTCATATATAAATTTTTAGATAATCAATTTTACAAATTGATAAACGATAAAACCCGACGAAGCATGCTGGTAGTGCGTCGATCAAAAATTTTAATCGATAATGGAGTAAAATTATTTATAAAAAATCATAAATTTTTTTCTATCTTCGCAGCCCCAGCGTATCAATAATTATTCTGTACCGTTGCACATCGTTACCTTTAACGTAATCTAAAAGTCTGCGACGCCTACCCACCAGCTTCAGTAATCCTCTCCTGGAGTGATGATCCTTTTTATGAATTTTTAAATGGTCGGTGAGATAGGAAATCCGATGCGTCAAAAGGCCAATCTGCACTTCAGGGGAACCAGTATCAGTTTCGTGGAGCTTATAATCATCTATAAGTTTTCTCTTGTCATAGGTTAAACGACCCATTTTCTTCAATACCTCCTTCTTATATTTGCGCCGGAACGAACACTCTTTTTTTCATCCATATCTGAATAAAAATTTCTGATTTTCGTTCGAACACTATTTCAATTAAAAACACAGCAATATTTAAATCTATTTGCATTATTATCATCAGGTTCCAGAATACTTAAAAGATTATTATTTACATCTACAATCTTGATAAAAGCATCTTCATTACAAAAAGAAGATGTTTTAAAATCATCTGATGACAATATAACACCATGCGTAATTTTATTTGCCAAAACTTCATCGGCAACATAACAGGGAAAATCAGGAAGAGAATCAGACATCCCGATGAGAATTTCTGATAAAATATCATCCCTTTTGACAGATATACACTTTTTTTCAATATCTGGCAAATTATGTGCGTTATTTATGGAAAACCCGCTGTTTTCAACCCTTTTCAGTTCTGCAATATGTCCTCCACATCCAAGACGAGACCCAATATCATGCCCCAGGGTTCTTATATATGTCCCGGGTGAGCAAGAAACTTCAAAACGTATAAGGGGGAGTTTAACATGAAGAATTTTTATATTGGAAACAGAAATATACCTGGCAGGTTTTTTAACGGGACAACCCTTCCTTGCAAGTTTGTAAAGGGGTACCCCATTATGCTTTAACGCGGAATAAACCGGGGGTTCCTGTTTAATTCTACCGACAAACCGGTTAAAGACTCTCTTTAATTCATTTTCAGAAAAATTTATATTCCCGCAGGTTGCAATTATTTTTCCTGTTGAATCCTGAGTATCTGTGGTTACACCAAGATGCAATAGAGCTTCATACTTTTTATGGCCTTTCAAATAAAAACGGGAAAGCCTTGTGGCATGATTTATACAACAGATCAAAACACCCGTTGCAAAAGGATCCAGGGTGCCTGTATGTCCTACCTTCCTTACCTTAAAATATCTTTTCACAGCAGCCACAACTGCTGCAGAAGAAATGTCTGAAGGCTTATCTATAATAATAACTCCACTCGGTTCATTATGCTGCATAAAAAAAGTACCTACAAAAGAGTTTGTGCCATATTATCAAGTTCAGTCCTTAAAGCCGGAAGTAGCAGCTGAGTTTCAAAGCCAGCAGCAGTAGGATGGCCTCCTCCCCCGAAAGCTAAAGCTATTTCCGCGACATCCACAGTTCCGTCCGAGCGAAGACTCACATGAAAAGAACAGGCATCAATCCTTTCAACCGATTCCTGAATCAAGACTGCGACTTTAATATCTTCAATAATTTTTGCATAATCTATGAGGTCATTCCCATCCTCTATTCTGGTACCGGTGGCTCTAAACATTTCCTGGGTTAAAAGCATAGTCGAAAGTTTTCCATTTTCAGAAATTTCAATGGTATTTAATGCCAAATTTAAAAGCCTGATCCTTCCCAGGGAATACTGCCCGTAAACCTGTTGTGCTATATGGTAAGGTTCTGCACCCAGGGAAACCATCTCTTCACAGATTCTAAAAGCGGCACTATTTGTATTACAAAACCTGAATGAGCCGGTATCAGTCAATATGGCGGTATAAATAGCAGACGCCACAGATTTATTTATGGGAATATCCAGGGTCTTAATCAGGCGATAAACAATTTCCGCAGTTGCACAAGCCTGGGTATCTATTAATTGAAAAGTCCCAAAACGATTATTTGTAATATGATGGTCTATATTAATAAGAACAGGAATAGAATAGAATATGTCACTAAGACTTCCAGTTCTTTCAGGATTGCTGCAGTCAAGAACAATTGCAGTATCATAAGAGGCTGCATCTTTTATGGTATGAACAACACGGTGGACAAAAGGGATAAATTTATAAACAGCTGGAATGGGACTTTCTATATAAAGGGAGGCCTCTTTATTCAAAGCCGCAAGAGCAAAACCCATAGCAATCAGTGATCCGATTGCATCCCCGTCGGGATGGATATGGGTTGTAACAAGAACTTTATTGCTCTTCTTCAAATGTTCTATTATCAGGTCCATCTTTTTTTTTTATACTATCAAGAATCTTATCTATTTTAGATCCATAGTCAAAGGTTTCATCATAATAAAATTTCAAATCAGGCATATAACGCAAGCCGAGTTTTCCTGCAAGTATCCGCTTAAAATATCCCCGTGCTTTATCAAATCCTTTTTTTGCTTCTGCTTTCTCTTTTTTAGTTCCCATCAGAGAAAAATATATACGTGCATATCGTAAATTCTGCGTCAATTTAACACCTGTTATTGTAGCAGAAGTGATACGCGGATCATTAATCTTTTTATGTAAAAGATCTGACAAAACTTTTTGTATTTGACCGCTAATTCTGTCTGAACGTACAAAAGGCTTCATAGATTGATAACCTCCATTTTTACCGACCTTAATTGCTGCCTGATCAAGGTTATTTCTGTCATCTTAAAAAGCTTATCAATCCTAAGGATCCGCGCAAAAATAAATTCGCAATTTAAGGCAGATAATAACGCAGCAAATTTTTTTCTAAAATCTATACTGCCTGCGCCTTGATTTCTTCCATATAAAAACACTCTATAAAATCACCTGTTTTTATATCATTGTAGTTCTCAATACCAATGCCACATTCAAATCCTGTGAGCACTTCCTTAACATCATCTTTAAAACGTCTTAAGGATGATATTTTCCCTTCATATATTACTATTCCTTCTCTCAGAAGACGAACAGTTCTGCTCCGTTCTATTTTTCCCTCTGTAATATAAGCTCCGGCAATGGACCCTATTTTAGGAATATGAAATACTTCCCTGATTTCAGCTGTACCAAGGAGATGTTCTTTAAATGTTGAAGGCATCAATCCTATGATGGCATTTTCAATATTCGCTATGAGATCATAAATAATATTATAAAAACGCATATCAACATGTTCTTCTGCTGCGATGGCACGTACCTTGGCATCGGGACGAACATTGAAACCTAGGATAATAGCCTCAGAGACAACCGCCAGTGAAACATCAGACTCTGTCACCGTACCTGTTGCTGAATGTATGATATTAATTTTAACATTTTCATTGGAAAGTTTTAAGACTGAATCGGCTATAGCCTCAATTGAGCCATGTACATCGGCCTTGATTATAAGATTGAGATCAACAACTGTACCTTTACTTAATTTTTCATAGAGTTTCTCAAGGCTCATCTTGCTGGTTTTGGCCAGCTCCTTTGCTCGCTGCTTTTGAGCTCTATGGGCACTGACCTGTTTTGCACTCTTCTCGTCCACAACAGCAATCAGTTCATCTCCGCAATTTGGTACTCCGGCAAGCCCTGTTATTTCAACAGGAAGGGAGGGCCCTGCAACATCAATAACCCCTCCGAGATCATTCATAAGAGAACGTATTTTTCCAAAACGAATGCCGCAGACCACAGGTTCGCCTGCATGGAGAGTCCCCTGCTGTATGAGTACCGTGGCAACCGGTCCCCGGCCAGGGTCCAATCTCGACTCAACAATATAACCCCGGGCCAGCCGATCCGGATCTGCCTTTAAATCCCGCATCTCTGCCTGGAGAAGCAAAATCTCCAGCAAATCATCAATACCGGTTCCTACCTTAGCAGAAACATTAACAAAAACAGATTCTCCGCCCCAGTCATCAGGAGCCAATCCAGCCTCTGCAAGTTCACGTTTAACACGCTCAGGATCTGCACCGGGCTTATCAATTTTATTAACAGCAACAATTATAGGAACATTGGCCGCCTTTGCATGGCTTATGGCCTCAAGGGTCTGGGGCATAACACCATCATCAGCCGCCACAACAAGAATTACCATATCGGTCAGCCCTGCACCCCTGGAACGCATAGCTGTGAAAGCTTCATGGCCGGGGGTATCCAGAAAAGCAATCCTTCCTTTACCGGTCTCCACACTATATGCACCAATATGCTGGGTAATCCCCCCTGCTTCAGTATCAGTTATCCTGGCTTTGGTTTTCCGAATCATATCAAGGAGAGACGTTTTTCCATGATCCACGTGCCCCATAATGGTAACTACAGGTGGCCTTGGAAGCATATTGACGGAATCAATCTCTTCTGTATTTAGGATAATTTCTTCTTCAAAAGATGCTTTTTCAAGCTCGTACTTAAACTCTGCAGCCACAATGGATGCGGTATCAAAATCTATGGTCTGATTTACAGTGGCCATAACACCCATATCCATCAACTTGGCAATCATCTCATTGGCCTTTATGCCCATGCGTCTTGCCAAATCGGATAGGGTAATGGTCTCATCAATTTTTATTCTTCGCTTAATTGCCTTGGGTGTTGTTATAAGAGTCTTTTGACCATTAACTACTTTCTTCCCTTTAAAAGGCTTTTTTCTTTTCCTTCCCTTTTTTCCTTTGGAATAAAGGGCATTCCCTTCAATTACCTCTTTTTTCTTAAAGGTAATTTTCTTCTTGCTCCAGTTAATATCTTTCTTAGCGTCTTTCTTAACATCTTTTAGCCTTGAATCTTTTTCAAATTTTTCCGGTTTGTTAACTTTTTTCTTTGCAGAAATATTTTCATTGGGTTTAAACTGTTTTTCCCCTTTTTTCTCGCCACGCTTAAACCCGGGGCCAGAAGCCGACTTAGAGGGTGAACCAGCAGATTTTTTTTCTACTTTTGCAACAGGGTCAGGAAGTTTAATAATCTTTGCTGGAGCATCTTTTACTATTTTTTTCTTCCCTCTCTTATGCCTGGGTACTTTATCAGTGGCCGAAGGCTTCTTCTTTTTAGGCAACTTCTCTTCTGTTTTTTTCTGGACTGTCATCTGATCGACATCCACTTTTTCCTTGGCTATCAGTCGGTCTACCTCCCCATCTTTTTTCTTTACCTCTTCTTTTTCAGCATTTTCTTTATGGGCGTCATGTTCCATCTTTTTTTCAGTTTCTTTTCGCCCTGGCTCCTCTTTTTCCTCATTTTCTTGCTGAAAAACCTGTTTCGTGGCTAATCCTTCTTTCATCAAAGGGGGCGCCTCACCATTATCTGAGTTGTTGTCCGGTTGTTCTAAAGTCTCACTTTTTCCCAGAGGCAACAGCGTTGTTGAGCTATCAGACTCCGGAAGAACCTCCAAAGAACTTTCCTCAGGCTTCACAGTTTTTTTCCGTCTCCGCCTTATGACAGTACCTTTCACACGTTCTTCAACCAGGGCCTGTTTATCGCCAAAGATACTGGCCTTGATCTTTGGGATCATTTCAATATCAATGGTTGTCATATGACTCTTAGCGGGAATACCCATAGCTATTAATTTTTCTATAAGAGCTGTGTTAGTGGTATTAAATTCTCTGGCAAGTTCATAGACTCTAAGCTTTGGCTTTGCCACTTATCTCCCCCCAGATCTATAGATTATCATATAATTAATTTCACAAGGCCGGAAAAAGGAAGGCGTATAACATACCTCTAACAACCGATAACGCAGTGAAATCATTTATGTAACGGTCTATACCTCTTAATCGTTTAGATTTAATTCATCATCGGCCTTTTTATTATTTACCGATGTATCTTCATCAGCTTCATCATATATTTTATCAGCGTCTGCTTCATCTGTTTTGTCAACGTCCGTTGTTGCATCTGCTTTTTCCTGATCTTCCAAAACATCTTCATCTGTTTCGTCAACGGCCTCTGTTGAATCTGCTTTTTCCTGATCTTCCAAAGCCTCTTCATCTGTTTCGTCAACGGCCGTTGTTGCATCTGCTTTTTCCTGATCTTCCAAAACCTCTTCACAGGTTTCTTGTCCTGGTTTTTCAAAATCTTTAGCAGCAGCAATCAATTCATGCGCCTTTTCTTCTGAAACGCCTCTTATCTCGATTAAGTCGTCTGATGTTGCATCAGCAAGAGCCTTTGAAGAATAAAATCCATGCTCATATAATGCATCGGCCATGCTTATCCCCACTCCAGGAAGACGAGTAAGAGATTCATAACCTTTTTTCATATCTTCACTGTATTTGGTTTCACTTATAACATCCAGACGCCAACCCGTTAATTTCGAAGCAAGGCGAACATTCTGACCGCTTCTTCCAATGGCTATGGAAAGAGAGCCATCTGGAACAACCACTTCCATGGAATTTCGCCTCTCATCGATAATCACTCTGGCAATTTCAGCGGGTGCCAGTGCATGACAAACAAATTTTGCAGGATCAATATGCCAGGGAATTATATCTATTTTTTCACCCTTGAGTTCCTGAACCACATTCTGTACCCGGGCACCCTTCATACCCACACATGCACCCACAGAATCAATATCGGAATCGTGTGATGAAACAGCAATTTTTGCTCTTACCCCAGGCTCTCGTACAGCCGCTTTGATATCAACGAGTCCTTCACTGATTTCAGGGACTTCCGTTTTAACAAGATTAATAAGAAAATTCGGATGTGTCCTCGAAAGAATAACCTGGGGACCTCGGGCATGTTGCAAAACATCTATTACACATGCTCTTACCCGGTCCCCCCTTCGATATACTTCACCCGAAACCTGCTCTGTTTTTGGCAGAATTGCCTCCGTGGGCCCGAGATTTACTACAATGTCACCCTTGGAAAAACGCTGGACAATACCATTTATGATTTCATTTTTTTGATTTTTAAACTGGTTATATATTACATCCTTTTCAGCGTCCTTCATTTTCTGAATAATAACCTGTTTTGCTGACTGAGCTGCGATTCTGCCAAAAGTCAGCGCATCTATCTTGGAACCGAGACTGTCCCCTATTTCACAATCCGCATCCAGGTTGCGCCCCTGTTCAAGATCAATTTCAATTTCAGGATCAATAACCGTTTCCACCACTTCCATGAACTGAAACACCTCAAGCTCGCCTACCTCATCATTAAATTTGACCTCAATATCCACTTTGGAACCATATTTTTTTCTGGCTGCAGACCTTAAAGCCTCTTCAATGGTATCTACAAGGACCTCCCGGCTTATCCCCTTGTCCCGGCTTATCTGTTCAATAACTCGTGTAATATTCGTTGCTAGCATCCGTTTTCTCCACACCTAAAAAAAACAAAAACGGGCTATTGCCCGTTTTCCTTTAATCAAGTAGATACATTAAGATAAAAAATTGTTGGTTAATTTGATAACCCCATACAAGCATCCAAAAATTTTTGATTTCTTATAGCAATACATGCCAGGTTCATATAAAAAAATAAAATTTTCCATTTTTAATTACAAGACCATCAAAACATCTTTCTCACTCTCTACCTGTTTCGAAGGGTAAAAATAAAAAATACTCAAACAATTCAAAAACGGAAAAGGCAGTTTCTCTGGAGCGGGCAACGAGATTTGAACTCGCGACACCAAGCTTGGGAAGCTTGTACTCTACCAGCTGAGCTATGCCCGCAAATAATTTAAAGATGATACGACAAATAATATTTATTGTCAATATTTTTCAGATAAAACATGCCGGTCTGTAGCTACTATAGATTTTCAGATAATAAATTTCACAAGGATAGAGGGAGGAAGCGTATAATATAACTCCAACGACCAATAACAGGGTGAGATTATGACACGAAAGTCTATATTGATTAACCCCGTATTACGGTAATGCCCCGTCGAACTCTTCAAGGAGTAGACTTACTACCTTTTTATGCATTTTGTTTATCAAAGCATCTTCAAGGGTACCGGTGTTCGACCGGTAAGTTATTCTAAAAGATATACTCTTTTTACCAGAAGAGACTTCATCTCCTTGAAAAACATCAAAAAGTTCCACACCTTTAACCAATTCCATACCTGCTTTATTAATTTTTTCCAGGATGGATGCAGCCTCTGTATCTATTTCAACAATCATTGTGACATCCCTTGTCACAACAGGAAACCTGGATACAGGGGAAGTCAAAATAGAGTCAGGAATTATTGGATAAAGTTTTTCAAGGTCTATTTCCAGAACAAATACAGGCTGTTTTATCCCATATATATCAAGAAGGGTGGACGCGACCTGGCCGACTATACCAAGGGATTCACCCTTCACCAGAATTCGGGCGGTATACCCAGGCCTTGTATAGGTACATAATTCATCGGGAAGACGGGTAAATACTGGGCGCAGTTCTTTAACACGATCGATCCTCAACTCGCTAAAGAGCCCCTCGGCAACCCCCTTAATGTCATAAAAATCTGAATCAGTCCCTTTTACGTTCCAGGTTGAGGGAGTAGCGATTCCTGTTTGCAAACATGTTAATACTTCATCTTCTTCGGGGAGTTGGGCAGAATCTCCGGGAATAAATTTTTTACCAATTTCAAAAATGCTGATATTTTTTTCCTGCTGTGAAATATTATAATGCACGGTCTCCAAAAGGCCGGGAATCAATGAGGTTCTCATTACACCCTGATCTTTAGCAAGGGGATTTAATATATCAATGGAATTGGTTTTCCCATCATCAAGGCGAAAAGAAAAAAAATCAGACGCCCTTTCATCAATAAAGCTATAGGTTATTGCTTCATAATAACCAAAACCGGCCATTATCTTTTTTATTCTGTACCTTGCTTCCACCCATGTTGACGTCACATTGTCCATGACAGGAACAGGGGAGTATGTCAGAGGAATTTTATCATATCCCCAAAGACGTGCAACCTCCTCAACAAGATCCGCAGGTCGTTTAATATCAACCCTGAATGATGGAGGGGTTACCAGAAGCCCCCCCCTGTCATTTTTTTCAACCTTAAACTCAATGGAAGTTAAAAGATTCTCAATTTCAGACAGTTTCAGATTTATACCCAAAAGGGTATTAGCATAATCAACACTTAAATCAACAGGTAATGGATCAAAGTCCCCCACACTCTTGTTAATGACCCCTTTTACCAGCCCCACCCCCCCAATTTCAGAAATGAGACCGGCAGCTCTGTTCAAAGCTGTGAGGGTACCTTTAGGATCGACTCCACGTTCAAAGCGGTGGGAAGATTCAGTATTTAAACCTAATATTTTTGCAGTCCGTCTTATGGTTACAGGGTTAAAATAGGCACTTTCCAATAAAACCCTGGTGGTATTTTCTGAAATCTCAGAATCGAGCCCTCCCATAATTCCGGCAATTGCAACAGGTTTTTCAGCATCGCATATCATAAGCATATCAGAAGATAGATGCCGTTCTTTATTATCAAGGGATGTGAAAGTTTCACCATCTTTAGCCATATCTACTATTATTTTGGAGCCATTTAGCATATTCAGATCAAAGGCATGCAAGGGCTGTCCTGTTTCAAACATGACAAAATTTGTGATATCGACTATATTATTAACAGGTTTTACCCCGATGGATACCAGTCTATCCTGAATCCAGATAGGAGAAGGGGAAACTGTAATATTTTCAAAGACCATGGCCGCATACCTGGGACAATGAACAGGAGCTTTCACAACAACGGAAATCATGCTGTTTATATTACTATCAGATTCAAAATTTTCCGTATTATTAAAAGAAGTTTCCGGATATTTTATTTTTGTATTACAGAATGGAACAACCTCTCTGGCTATTCCAATAATACTCAAACAATCGGGTCTGTTTGGAGTCAGGTCGATTTCAAAGAGAATATCTGAAAGTGAGAGAGCTTCCACAAGTTTTACACCTTCAGCGAGGCTGGGATCAAGAGCCATGATCCCTTTTCGACCCGGGCCAAGCCCTAGCTCCAACTCACTGCAGAGCATCCCATATGATTTTTCACCTCGAATTTTACTCTGCTTAATTTTATGCCCACCAGAAAGACGTGCGCCAGGAAGAGCAAGGGGGACAATCATACCCTCTTTTATATTATCAGCTCCACATACTATTTGCAGAATACGTTCTCCCGCATCAACACTGCACAAATTAAGCCTGTCAGCATTGGGGTGTGGAGTTATTTTTTTAATACGGGCCAGAACAACTCCATCCAGATAATCATACCTGTTTGAAATCTTTTCAACCTCAAGGCCTGCCATTGTAAGGGCATCAGCCAAGGCGAGGGAGTCCATATCAACACTAATATAATCTTTTAACCAGCTTAAGCTTACTTTCATATTAAAACTGCCGCAGAAATCTTAAATCATTTTCAAAATATTTCCTGAGATCATCAACCCCGTACTTCAACATGGCAAGCCGCTCTATTCCCATGCCAAAGGCAAAACCTGAATAAGTTGAAGTACTGTACCCCACATTCTCAAATAGAGCAGGATGAACCATACCACAGCCCAGAACTTCAAGCCATCCGGTTTGAGAACAGACTCTGCATCCTTTGCCCCTGCAGATAACACAAAGAATATCAACCTCAGCACTCGGTTCTGTAAATGGGAAAAAACTCGGCCTGAATCTCAAACCTATGCCAGGATCAAAGATTTGATGAATAAAAGTATTTATAACCCCTTTTAAATCACCAAAAGTTACATTTTTATCCACCACAAGCCCCTCAATCTGGTGAAACATGGGGGTATGGGTCAGATCCGAGTCACACCTGTAAACCTTCCCTGGAGCAATTATCCTCACAGGGGGGGTGGTTTTTTCCATTACGCGAACCTGCACAGGTGACGTATGAGTTCTTAAGACCCTATTATCAGAAATATAAAAAGTATCCTGCATATCCCTTGCCGGATGATCCTTTGGAATATTCAGGGCTTCAAAATTATAATAATCGGTCTCTATTTCAGGACCCTCCACGATTTCAAAACCAAGCCTTATAAAAATATCAGATATAGTTTTGATAATCTGAGTTATGGGATGTAAGCCACCTCTTTTGACAGGTCTGCCCGGCAGCGAAACATCTATGGAATCACTTCCACCCATGGAGCTCAAATTCATACAGCAAAGGGCTTCATCGAAAGCGACTGCAAGACTTTTTTTTACAAAATTGGCCTGTTTTCCCGCATCAGGCCTTAAATGTCCAGGAAGTTTTGAGATGTTTCTTAAAAATCTGGTTATAAGCCCCTTTCTACCTAAATATTTAATTGAAAGAGCCTCAACAGCATCTTTGTCAAGAGCTTTTTTGAGATCACCCAGAGCCTCAGCTTGTATTTGATCTATGGTCTTTTCCACAACACTCAATCTTTATCTTAACGCCTGTATGTATATAAAATACTGCAGATTGTCAGATAAAAACCCTATTTTCAAAATATGTGACAACCTATATAAGTAAAACCATGCAAATGGGAATCTTCTACAGATGTTTCGAAGCAAGAGCCGCCACACTCGAAAACCCTGAAGGATCTGAAACAGCCAGCTCCGCAAGAACCTTACGATCCAGCTCAACTCCGGCAAGTTTTAATCCATGAATAAATTTGCTGTAAGACAGATTATTCATCCGGACAGCGGCATTTATCCTTACAATCCACAACTTTCTAAAATCCCGTTTGCGTACTCTTCTATCACGATAGGAATACATCAATGCTTTATCAACAGCATCTGCAGCTGTACGGATCAATCTGCTGCGGGATCCGCGAAACCCCTTTGCAAGTTTTAAGATCTTGTTCCGGCGCCTTCTTGCTTTAAAACCTCGTTTAACACGCATAATTAACTCCTGTAAATTAACAAGATGCTACCCGTTGGGAAGCAGCAATCTTATCTCCTTTGTGTTGCTTTTATCAATAATATGACTTTTTCTTAAGGTCCGCTTACGCTTGGTTGTTTTTTTTGTCATTATATGACCAGCATGGGATTTTGCAAAAACAATCTTCCCGGAACCTGTTCTTTTAAAACGTTTTGCAGCTGCCCTGTTTGTTTTTATCTTTACCTTTGGCATTTACACTCCATAGTTACTATTAAAATCACCCACTAACAGTTGCCTGTCCTTTTAAATAGAGTCCCAAAAAATAGATGGCGCAGATAGTGGTAACCCGACTTCCTGCGCCAACCAACCAAATAATTTATAGATTGTCAGATACTAATTTTCACTTTGCCCAGAGGGGGAAGGCGCAGATAATACACCGACGACCGATAACGGAATGAAATTATTTATGTGATAATCTATATTTAAATATTTTTGGGGGAAAGTATCATTATCATGGAACGGCCTTCAAATTTTGGCGCCATCTCCACAATTGCATACTCTTCAGTCTGATCCGCCATTTTCTGAAGAATAGCCTTGCCATTTCTTGACAAGAGTATTTCACGGCCCCTGAAAACCAGGGTCACCTTAACCTTATCTTTTTTCTCTATAAATTTTTTAATACGAGAAATTTTAATATCAATATCATGATCACTGGTTTTTGGCCGTATTTTTATCTCCTTAATCTGGAAAGTACTCTGCTTCTTTTTTGCAGCTTGCTTCTTTTTTGTCACTTCATATTTAAATCGGCCATAATCCATTATTTTACAAACAGGAGGATTTGAATGAGGGGAAATTTCAACCAGATCAAGGCCACTCTCATTAGCTAGATCACGCGCCTGGTTAATCGTGATTATACCGACCTGAACCCCATCCGCACCTATTACTCGAACTTTTTTTGCGGTTATATCCCTGTTCACATTTGTTCTATCTGTTGACCTGACCGGTCTTCTTCGTGAAACTATACCGACACCTCCTTGCAGAATAAAATTAATGACATCTAAGCTTCAAAAAAAATCAGAAAAAAACTTAAAATCCAGCCTATCTATAAATTTTTATATAATAAATTTTAAAAGGGCGCAGATATAGGCTTTCAGATAATAACCCTGTTATAAAAACTGGCACAAGGCCAGAGGAAAGGGTATTATATACCTCGAACGACCTATAACGCAGTGAAATTATTTATATGAAAGTATAGAGTATTAGCCGTAGAACTTAAGCAAGTAATGCACCCAAAACAATTTTATACCTGCATAGAATCTATTAAAAATTAATATATATTAAATCCCCGGGAAAAAAGCAACTTTAATTTTCAATATAATTTCTATATTCCAAGAGTGTATTTAGCTAAAAGGGTTCCGCTTAGATAATTATTTGCAGAATCTGCAAAATACTCTTTGAATAATTTAATGCTTTCCTGGCGCATCACTCCGGAAACGATGGAGATATTACAGTTCCTGTACAAAGGAGAAATTTTTGTCAAATCACAGTTTGTCCCTCCACCCATAACATCTTCATAAGCATAAACTATTTTCTCTGCACCACTCAACAATATTGCTCCAAAACACATCAGGCAAGGTTCCAGGGTGCTTAAAACCGTTATTCTTTCAGGATCAAAGGTCTGCCTGGATTCAGACAGGCCTTTTAAAGCTAACATTTCGGCATGGTCTATTTCATTGGGAGTACCTGTCCCTGTCCCTTTTCGCATACCTGTTGCAATTATATTTCCATCACAGACGGCAACACATCCCACCGGAAACTCTCCTGCTGAAAGTGCCTCTTTAGCC
>Ga0209345_10002463_pt1 | contig 20408 bp, 12 predicted proteins | sample Cruoilmetagenom7_FD_187294 | JGI IMG/M metagenome (GOLD analysis project Ga0209345, IMG submission 187294) | Oil polluted marine microbial communities from Coal Oil Point, Santa Barbara, California, USA - Sample 7 (SPAdes) (version 2) | ecosystem: Environmental > Aquatic > Marine > Oil seeps ... | reverse complement strand
AGCCAGAAAAAGAGTTATTGAAGTAACAATTATTGGTATTATATGATAGCTTTGAACGCAAATAATTTAAAAAGACATTAACTGCTATAAATTTAATATGAACATTGTAAGTTCAAACATAAGTTCCTATAATGCAATTATTACTAAAGATATTTTGATTTTTTTAAAATTACCTTCAGATGACAAAATAACAGAAAAAATCCAAAGGTTAACTGAAAATAAATCAGATGAAAAGGAAGAGTTTGAAAAAGAAAATCTGCTGTGCTGTCAATGTTATCAGATAATAACCAGTTACTGTGAATGTATTTCAATACAAGAGCAGCATAAACATATATTTGCAAATCCACACGGAATAATTTACGATATTTCCTGCTTTAGATCAGCTCCTGGTTGTTTATATACAGGCATACCTACAAAGGAATGGAGCTGGTTTAGCGGTTTTCTATGGAAAATTGCTATTTGCAGCAAATGCCTTATTCATCTGGGATGGCAATTTATCCCATCAAGCAGTAATAATAGTTTTGTCGGTCTTGTTTCAAACCGTCTTGTTACGCCTTATAATTCCGATATTATATGATATTTTAATGCATTATGGTGTAATTATTCTTATAGCGACTCTTGCTTCATCCATAATGTAAATAACATAATCCCTGTTTTTTTTCCCCTGCCCTGCCCCATCCTTTGTTCCCATGCTCCTTGTGTGTGAACTTGTATACCTGCCGCAAGAGTGCATATCTTGACAGGATGCCCTGCTTTTATAACGACAATTCAACAAACAAGCTTTTAATAAATAAAATTCAAACAAGGGCAATGGCACAGACAAAGTGTCACCAGATTTTCTAAAAATGTTTACGATACCAGGGTAAATGCACAAAATAATGTTGACAAACCGTTTTTCTGATATTATGTATATTCAAAAATAGTAAAAGTGAATGTTTAGGTACTCTATTTATGAGGCTGTTGATTAGTCGATTTTTTAAAATTTACCCACATCATGCGGTGTATTCCAGTATCTAACTATAGTATATATTGTGGGTTGTGTGTGTTTTTGGTAGTAAATCAACAGACTCATTTATGAGTTTAATAGGGAATCCGTATAAAAAAACCGGAACGGGCCCGCCGCTGTGATCGAGAACGAATTCTGCAATATTGCCACTTTCTTTAATGTTAAAAAGATAGGAAGGCGCAGATACTAGGAAGATTCGAGAGTCAGAAGACCTGCCTGAACTTCTATTGAATAATACCTCGCGTGGTTGGGGCTTATTCTATAAAATGATCTGTTTGGATAAAAACAAGGGACATTCCCGGATCGATAATATTTATCGATCCGGGTTTTTTTTTGGTTAAAAAAGAGAAAGAATAATTATGCTAAACATACAGATAACATATAGCAATATAATAAAATCTATTCTTGTTTTTGCGTGTATCATAATCTCTATTTCACCTTTGAAACTTGCTGCTGAAAATTCTGATAAAGCTGTTGATGTTGCTGAAATTGTAAATAAAATTGATACACTTTTTAGAAGCAGCACAAGCGTTGCAAAAATTGAAATGATAATTACAACGCCTAACTGGACGCGACGCCTGAAAATGGATATGTGGACAAAAGGTCTTGAAAAAACCTTTATTCGTATTTTAACGCCAAAAAAAGATGCAGGCATTGCTACTTTGCGGGTTGAAAAATCCATGTGGAACTATTTCCCTAAAATAAACAAGGTAATAAAGGTTCCGCCATCAATGATGATGTCTTCATGGATGGGTTCTGACTTTACTAATGATGATCTTGTTAAAGAGTCTTCTCTTTTAAATGACTACAATGCAAAATTTATATGCTGTGCTGAGAAGATGGACAATAATTATTGCATTGAACTTACAGCAAAAAAAAACGCTCCAACTGTCTGGGGCAAGATAATACTTATGGTTAGAAAAAAGGATATAATTCCTGTAAGCCAAACATTTTTTGATGAAAAGGGTGAAGCAATAAGATTAATGAATTTTAAAGATGTAAAGATGTTTGGAAACAGAAAAATGCCAGCCACAATGGAGATGATACCTTTAAAAAATAGGGACAAAAAAACTGTAATGCATTTTATAAATGCAATATATGATCAAAATATTGATAAGTTAATTTTTACACGCAGAAATCTTCAGAAAAAAAGGTAAAAAACTATTTCATGCTAATTTTTAAAATAGTTTCAAGAAATATTTTACGTCAAAAAAGAAGATCTTTTCTGACCTTTTTGCTGATGACATCAGGCTTTGTTTTTCTATCTTTATCCATAGGAATTGCAGATGGAAGTTTTTTAAACTTAATTAAGCTGTTTACACAAAATTACACAGGACACATCCAGATTCATAAAAAAGGATATCTGGAAAATCCCTGTTTTTATAATACTATAAATAGTGCAGATAAAATTGAGGATAAAATCAGTTGCATAAAAGATGTTAAAGCATCAACTCCCAGAAGTCGTTTTACTGCACTTGCATTTGCAGGTAAAAAAACAACAGGTGTTCGCGTTATCGGCATTGATCCTGAAAAAGAAGCCAATGTAACAACTTGTAAGTTGAAAGTCACCCAGGGAAATTACATTGCAAACGTCCCTGATAAGAACATTATAATCTCATACAACCTTGCCAAAGTATTAAATGTTAAAATCAGAGACCAGATAGTTCTTATAGGGCAAGGGGCAGACGGTTCTGTTGCAAATGATATTTTCATAGTTAGCGGTATTTTAAATGATAAAAGTGCAGGTTTTGGCCAGATGATCTGCTATATGCACATAAAAACAGCACAGGAATTTGCATCTTTATACGGTCGTATACATGAAATTGCTGTTGTACTTTCAGATATATCTAAAACAAAAAATACAGTTTTGAGAATAAAAAAAGCTATCAATGACTCATCTTATGAGGTTTCCCCATGGCAGGAAATAGAAAAAGAGTTCTACAAATCAATGCAGGCAGATGAAAAGGGAAGAAACCTATCATTTATTATATTTATGATAGTTGTAGCAGCAGGGATTTTAGACACAGTGCTGATGACTATTCTTGAACGAACACGGGAATTCGGACTAATTCGGGCAATAGGAGCCAGATCTTCACAAGTATTTAAACTTATTATCTATGAAACTTTGTTAATAACATCTGCAAGTGTTACAGCTGGCGCTGTTATTGGTTTTATTGGCAATTATATTATTATGAAATATGGAATTTCGCTTTCTGAACCTGTTTTTTTTGCAGGTGTATATCTTGACAGGCTTGTTGGAACTATTTCCCATGAGACACTTTTAATACCGGCTGTTTTTACCTTTACGACTTCTTTAATAGTCTCTGTTCCACCGGCTTTTAGGGCTGCTCTTCTGCTTCCTTTTGAAGCGATGCATAAGCCCTGAAACTATAATTTTATTTTTTTATTATGCTTATATTAAAACTTGGAATAAGAAATATATTTCGCAATAAAGCAAAAATGATTCTTGCAGTTATCGCTGTTAGTATTGGTCTTTTTTCACTTATATGCCTTGATGCGCTCGTTAACGGAATAAGTAAAAGTATGATAAAAAACGCAATCAATACATTTTCAGGCAGTGCCCAGATCCATGCAAAAAATTTCAGAGATGATTTTGAAATTGAAAAATTTATTAATCAGTTGGACAGGGTAAAATATAATTTGCGGTCAGAAAAAAAAATCAAATCTTTTACTCTGAGAACTCAATCTTTTTGCATGCTGTCATCACCGCAAAATGTTGAATCTGTGATGCTTTACGGGATAAAACCTGAAACTGAAAAAAACATCTCTTTAATTGATAATGCTGTAATTAAAGGAAAATACCTGAACAGCAAAAAATCTGACAAAATTTTAATAGGTGAAAAGCTATCAAAACTTTTAAAAGTTGATGTTAATGATAAAATTGTAGTGACGCTTTCTCAGGCTCATACAGGAGATCTTTGCCAGGAGCTTTTCCGGGTAGGAGGAATTTTTCGCTTAAATATAAGGGAAATGGATTCAAAAATTGCTTTTATCACTCTTGCAAAATCTCAACAGATTTTAAATATCGGCACCAATGTCCATGAGATTGTTTTAAAAACAAAACAGCTGAATAACAAAAACACCTTCCCTGCCAATTTTCAGGCAAAATATTCTTCTTACAATAATGAAGCATTAACCTGGAAAGATTTAATCCCAGGCATAGAAACTGCCATAAAAGTGTCCAGATTCTCAACTTACATTATGGGACTTTTGCTTTTTGCAATTGTTGCTGTTGTTGTGACAAATACAATTTTTATGTCTTTGTATGAACGTATGTATGAATTCGGAATACTAAGAGCTGTGGGAACCAGATCAATTCAGATGGCTCAAATAATTTTAACAGAAACAGCAATTTTATGTGCAGCAGGAATCTTACTTGGACTTTTGCTCGGAATATCAGTCTGTTATATTTTTTCTATTATCGGAATCAGTTATGGAACAATGGAACTTGGCGGAGTTACACTTATTGAACCTATTTATCCTGCAATCAGTATAAAAAAGCTTATCATTTACCCAATATGGATTTTTATTTTTACCATTGCAGCTGCAATTTTCCCTGCAATACAGGCTGCGCGACTTTCACCTGTTGAGGCAATGAAAAAAAAAGACAGATAGTGCTGCGCTAGATAAACATTTAAAGGTACTAAATTATTAAAAATGCATAACGTTATTGAGGTTAAAAATATTTCACGAACATACGGCCAGAAAGAGTTAAAAGTTGATGCAGTAAAAAATGTTTCTCTAACCATAAAAAAAGGTGAATTTACAGCTATTGCAGGGCCTTCAGGGTCTGGTAAAACCACTCTTTTAAACCTTATAAGCGGGCTTGATATCCCCACAAAAGGGAGCATTTTTCTTGCAGGCAAAAAAATTTCATTAATGAGCGGCAATGAACTTTCAGATTTTCGACGTGATCATATAGGGCTTATATTTCAATCGTTTAATCTTATTCCTGTATTAACTGCAGCTGAAAATATCGAATACATACTTCTTTTACAAAAAACAGTAAAAAAAAAGTGTAAAAAACAGGTATCATCTATTTTAAAAGTTGTCGGACTTGAAACAATGGGAAACAGGTTCCCTGCTCAGTTGTCAGGCGGACAGCAGCAGCGTGTTGCTGTTGCCCGCGCAATTGTCAGTAATCCTGATATTATTCTGGCTGATGAACCAACGGCAAATCTTGATTCTGCGACAGGATCTGATCTTTTAGACATGATGAAAGATTTGAATGAAAAAGAAGGGAAAACTTTTCTTTTTTCAACCCATGACAAAATGATCATGGAAAGAGCAAAAAGGCTGATCATTTTACAAGACGGAGAAGTTGTCTCAGATGAGATTACAGATTAAACTGGTTTTTGTTTATTGTTTTTACTGTTTTTTTATCTTCTCAAACTCATTTGTATTAAGCAGTTCTGATTTAAAAATTGACGGATATGTTAAAAGCACTTTTAGTGTAAAAAACGTAGAAAATGACAAAACAGTTAAAAACCTGGGAACAAAACTAAGAGTAAATCTTTTTGACGCCATTGGAGACAAGGTCTCTTTCAAAATTGCATATGAACTTATCTCCGAATATAACTATAATGAAAAAAATGAGCAGAAAAGTTTTTTTTTTAGCACAACAGATATTTCTTATCGCGCAGATGATGTAAATAAGACTTTTTATCACGATAATCATGGAAAAAGCTATTATAGTGCATATCAAAATATAGACAGACTCTTTTTTACAATATCGTTTGATAAAGCAGATATTTTTATTGGGCGTCAGCCTGTAAGCTTTGGATCCGCACGCTTTATCAATCCAACTGATGTTTTAACATCTTTTAGCTTTGATACAATAGATAAAGAAGAGGTAGAAGGAGTTGATGCCTTTAGAGTGAGGCTGCCTTTTGGCAGTATGGGAGAAGTAGATGCTGGCGTTATTTTCGGAGATGATTTTCAGCGAAAAAAAAATGCAGCATATATAAATACCAAATTTACCCTGAAAAACATTGATTATGCATTTACGGCAATGGTTTTTACAGACAATTGTCTGCTAGGGGCAGATTTTCAAACACCATTTTTTGATGCTGGTTTCTGGCTTGAATATGCTTATGTTTTTGCAAATGCTTTAGATAAATCAATCAATAAAGAAAACTATTATTCAATTTCCACAGGTTTTGATTATAGTTTTTCAACAAATTTTTACGGCTTTATAGAATACCATTTAAATGGAGCAGGAACAAAATCAAAAGAAAAATATTTAACAAACAGCGATAAAACAGCATATAAGCAAGGCAAAGTATACCTTTTGTCACGTCATTACCTTATTCCAGGATTTATCTGGCAAATAACCCCCTTAAGTACATGCCAAACAAATTTTGTAATAAATTTACTTGATTATTCATCTTTTTTCTCACCAAAACTTTCCTACGGTTTATCGGATAATTTTTATCTTGATGCAGGTGCATTTGTAAGTTTTGGCAAAAAAGTAAAAATGGCGGATGATAATTTGTCCAAAGCATTTGTGTTTCCGGATATACGTTCTGAATTTGGTCTGTACCCTGATTTATATTATATCTCTCTGCGTTATTATTTCTAATCATAATTGTTAATTATAAAAGATAAGGATTAATTCATGTTGTTTACAATGACTTTTGTCTCTGTTTCAGATTGCGGTCTGCAATATATAAGTGATGTTATACAAAGTTTTATAGATAATAAAAAATTTGCCCGCATATTTAACGAGCAAGTCAAAGTGAATCTTTTTTATGTGGGGGAATCCAAAGACTACACGGAAAAATTTTCTGAAATAAAAAAATGCATTTTATCTTCTGATATGGTTTTTTTTGATCTTATGGGTGCAGACGGCCTGATGTCAAATGAAATAGACAAAATAGCAAAGCAGTATACAAAAGGTCTTGTGCTGCTCGGATATGGCAGTGAGTACTTACGATCCCGCACCAAAATAGGCTCATTTTCATTAGGTAAAATGATGAAAATGATGGAGTCAAAGGCAAAAAAGATTGATACTACCAATTTTGATATGGAAAAGATGATAAAGCGTATGGAAAAGTTGGGTAAATTTATGCCCATAGGGCCTCTCAAGGATATGCGCAACATGATTTTGCTTATCAACTACTGGGCAAATGCATCTTATGAGAACATAAAAAGCATGATCCTTTTACTTTGCCGAACTTATGGGAAAATCACCTGTTTGCCGAAACACAGCGATCTTGTGGACTATTCAAAATATATTATTTTTGATCCTGTAAATCTTAAAGGGTATGAAACCTTTAATGAATTTAAAGGCAAATCCGGACTAAATGAGAACCTTAATACAATTGGAATTTTATATTACAATTTTAATTATCCCAACTATATTTACGATATATTGTCAAAAATCATTACAAAATTAAGGACAAAATTTAATGTTATACCCCTTGGGATCTTATTCGGATCAGACAAATATGAAAAAATTAACGGTCTGATAAAGCAAGGTATGTCCCTGGACATTGTATGGGATTTTCTGCCGTTTCGTTTTGGGGCAGGCCCCATGGGAGGTGATGAAAAAGCAGGTATAAAACTGCTTAAAAAGTTTAACTGCCCTGTTATGCATCCTTTTTTCTTAAGCAAAAGCAAAATATGTGACTGGGAAAATAATTTAACAGGATTAAGTCCTGCAGAAGTTATAGTTTATATTATGCTTCCAGAACTAGACGGAATTGTAGACAGCATACCAGTTGCAGGACTTGTTGACAAAAAAAACAGTAAAATAAAAGACCTTAAAAAGCTTCAGATTATTGATGATCGCCTTGACAAATTAATTGATCGTTCCTGCGGGTATCTTTCTTTAAAAGCCAAAAAAAACAAAGAAAAAAAAGTTGCTTTTATCATTTATAACTATCCCCCTGGAGAAGCAAACGTGGGCGCAGGTGCATTCTTAGACACTTTTAAATCAATAGAAAACATAACCTGCAAATTAAAAGAAGAAGAATATCTCTGCGACAGGATAACTCAAAAAGAGTTAGAAGAACTTTTTATGAAAAAAGGGATAGTAAATGATTCAAAATGGTCTGTTTCAAATAATTTTGAAATTCTATTTACAGCAAAAAGGTATAAAAAATGTAATGATGACAGATTATCTGAAAAAATGATAAACCGGATTTCCAGCAAATGGGGTGATCCTCCAGGTAAATTAATGTCTTTAAACGATTCATTTTTAATACCCGGGATAATAAGGAAAAATATTTTTGTGGGTATTCAGCCTGCAAGGGGCCTTTTAGATGAAGAAGACAAATTATATCATGACAAAAAAATGCCTCCGCACCACCAGTATCTTGCTTTTTACAGATGGATAGAACATGAATTTAAAGCTGATGCAATTGTTCATGTGGGAACCCATGGAACCTGCGAATTTTTGCCTGGAAAGGAAAACGGGTTATCTAAAAAGTGCTTTCCTGATTTTTTTATAGGAAAAATGCCCCATCTGTATTTATACTACACAGGCAATCCTTCAGAAGCAACCATAGCCAAACGCCGTACACATGCAGCGCTTATAAGTTATACAAGCCCGCCTTTTAAACGTTCAGGAACCTATGGCGATTATGCCAAACTTGAAGAACTGATTTCTGAGCATATAGAAACAGAGCATCTCATGCCTTCAAAAAAGGCAGATATTATTAAAAGTATTAAAAAAATGGCTTTGGATTTAAAACTTGTTAAAGATACTGATTTTTCCATAAATAATATTTCAAAAGAGCTCATACGTCTTAAAACCTCATTGATCCCAAAAGGTCTGCATGAATTTGGAAAACCTTTTACAGATGAAGAAACAATCTGCTTTTTATCTGCGATACTATCTTACCAAAGAGGTTCTATCTGCTCTGTCAGAAAAATTATTGCTGATTTTATTAATAATACAAAGCATTGTCAAAAATTCGACAGAACAAATTTATTAAAAACTGAAGATCAGATAAACAGGCTCTATGAGGATCTATTAAAGGATTACTATTTCGGCAAAAAAGATATATTCAATAATTTTTTAAAAAAGATACCAGGATCATACAGAAAAAAACTATCCAAAGCTTTTCAATTTGGAGAAAAATGTCTTTCCAGTTTAAATAAAACCGATGAAATCAAAGGGCTTTTAAACGGACTTAACGCAAAATATATTGATGCCCGTCTAGGTGGTGATTTTATTCGTGATCCTGAAGTTTTTCCCACAGGATTTAATATATATCAGTTTGACGCAAGACTTGTTCCTTCAGATACAGCTATTAAAAGGGGAAATAAAATAGCACAAAGCACACTAAAATATTTTATGCAGCAAAACAGTAAGTATCCTGAATCTGTGAGTGTTGTGTTGTGGGGGTTGGAGACATCCAAAACAAAAGGTGAAACAATTGGCCAGATACTGCATTATCTTGGAGTAAAACTTTCCAGCGGGTTGGATGTAATGGAAAAGAAAATTGAAATTATTCCCCTTAAAGAGCTTAAAAGACCGCGAATAGATTGTGTAATAACAATATGCGGATTTTTTAGAGACATGTTTCCTCTGCTCATAGATCTGTTGGATGAAATTTATGAAACTGTTTCAACATTAGACGAACCCTTTGAGATGAATTATGTAAAAAAACACAGCTATGACATTTATAACAAGCTTAAAGATACAACTGATGATAAAACTGCTTTTCACCTCTCTTTTTCAAGAATTTTCGGGACAGCACAGGGAGAATACGGAACAAATCTAACCCAAATGGTTGAAAGCTCAAACTGGAAAGATGAACTTGAATTTGCAAAATCTTATTTATCATCTCAAAATCATATTTATTCACGCAGATTAAGAGGACAAAGCAATCAAAATGTTTACGAACACAATTTAAAAAAGGTTGACATAGTATCCCAGGTAAGAAGCTCACCTGATTACTGTTTTGTTGATCTTGACCATTACTATGAATTTTTTGGGGGTCTTGCAAAGGCAGTTGAATCTGTAAAAGGTTTAAAGCCTGCAATGCTTATTACAGACAGTTCAACAAACGATATTATTACAGATGATGCAAAAAAAGCCATAGAAATTGGAGTACGCACCCGCCTTTTTAACCCTGATTACATAAATGAAATGCTTTTGCATAAAGTGCACGGGGCCCAGCATATTGCAAAGCAGGTTGAAAATCTCATAGGCCTTGCAGCCACAACAGGTGAAGTTGACACCTGGATTTTTGATAAAGTAAAGCAGACATTTATTGATGATAAGACTCTTTATGAAAAAATAAAATCAAACAACAGATTTTCAACATCTGAAATTGTAAAAAGGCTTCTTGAAGCTTATACGAGAGGCTATTATCTGGCGAATAAAGATGATATCAAAAAATTAACCGAAACATATTTGAAACTGGAAGGAGACATTGAAGATGAAACAGCATAATCAGTTAAACTTAAAACTTATAATAAAACTAAATGAATACTTTTATTTTAGTATGGAAAAACTTGTTTTTTTTATGTTTTCATGTGCTATCTGTATTTTTGGGGCAGTTTTGTCAAACTCATCTGCTTATGCAAAAGACAGTGAATCAGGCTGGCAAAAAAATGACGGATATACCCACCAAAGCTGGGAGTTTAATTCCTTAAACAGAAATGAACTGCATGATTCTAAAAATGTAGTTGGTCTGTCAGGTGAGGATACAAACTTAACGATTTTAGATAATATTGATGATCTTGATAATATCCTGGCAAATCTTCTTGATCCCCTCCCTGTTTCCCCTGGGCTACCTGGCAGTAATATTGATTTTTTACCACCTGATGCTCAAATAAATCCTTCAGATAATCCCTTTGGCACAGCAAAATTACTTTATGTTTTTGTACCTGAATATGGCGGAGGGCATCACTATGATGACAGCGTTTTTCACCTGGATTGCTATGGAGGGCCAGGTCAAAGCTCACTTCTTTTTGAAATTCCCGTAGGCGAAAACAGCTGCCTTTCAAAAGATGTATGGGTTCAGTTTACAATTTTTTCAAATCAGTCCAAAAAAACTCTGCAAAGTTCCAGGGTCGTGGATGTGGCAACCGGTTACCAGCTCACTGATCAATTAAGACCTTATGAACGTATTAAACTTGTAAATAAAGATATGCCTGATTCCGGGAAAAAGGTATATCTCACATCATTTAAAGTGTCTGCCCTTGAAGAGGAAAATTCCGGCCAGTGGTACAAGATTACAGCGCAACTTAAAGTAATGGGCAATGCATCAGTTATTTATGTCAAAACAGATGCAACAGGCCCATATACATTAGTTGACAGTGTTACTGTTGACACAAAATACAGTGACCAGGATACAGGTTTTAATATTATAAATCTAAAAACCGGAATATCTGCCGAAGAGTCTAACAGGCTGCATAAAATAATAGGGCCAAACTGGCTGGAAGATGAAGGTTATACTCATCAATACTGGATGTTCAACGCTTTAAATATCGGCGAACTGCACTGCCCTAAACTGCCTGTGGATCCAAAAGATAAAAACCCAGGAATACCCGGCAGAACTACAGATTATATGCTGCCTGATGCAACAGATGACAAAGCAATAAATGATTATGGTACTGCCAAATTAATTCATGCAAGTGTTGCAGCATCTATAATGGGCATGATTGGTCATTACCCGCCATTTGGAGAGTATGACAGATGCGGTATTATAGGCGGTATGGATGATACTGCTCTTGTTTTTGAAATTCCGGTAAACGATTTATGTCTGGAAAAAGAAGTCTGGGTGCAATACCATCTGTTTATTCCCGGTCTTAATGATACAAGGCTCATTGAAGTAGGAACAGGTTACAATTCAACTGGCGTTAGCAACGACTCTGTTGATTATATTCAAATTTCAGGCCAGGAAAATGTTTCTCAAGTATATCTGGATCTTCAACATCTGGAAGGTAAAGATAATATGATGGGAAAATGGTACAGAGTTACCGGCAAATTTATTGTAAGTGACAATGTTCCAGCAGTTTATGTTAAGGTTTATTGTGTAAGCAGCGGATTTAAATCAACTCTTATTGATGATGTTCAGATAGATACAAGATGTCTGCCTTCTGATCCGCAACCCATCATAGATACCATTTATCCTCCAAATATTGTGGAAGTTAACACCTCATTTCAGGTAATATTTAGCGAGCCAATGGATAAAATATCCACGGAAAATGCATTCAGCCTTCAAGTATTAGATATTGAAGATGTAAACAAAACATCTGCTGTAAACGGCAGTTTTAAGTGGGAATTAAACAACAGAAAGATGATTTTTACCCCTTCAAGTAATTTGAAGAAAAACAGATTATTAAGTTTGGTTATAAAAAACACAGCCAAAAGTGAAAAAGGAAAATATCTGGCACAAGAATATATAAACAATAATTTTTCCACAGGCAGCCTTCCTGACTTAAGTACTTTATTTTACTATTTAAAAAGCGCAAAAAAAGATCTTGAATTTGCCGGAAATAATATTTACAAAGCAAAAAGCAAAAAAGCTCTGCTAAATGCTAAATATATGGTTTCTCGTGTTATGCAGCGTTTGTTTGGTGATAAGCTGATAGGGCCAATGCTTAATATGATGACTGACAATCTGTCCAAGATGGAAGATATGGGAATTACAATGGATATGCTGCCGAGCATGATGATGGAAATGTCAGATATGATGCCAACCATGATTGGCATGATGCCCACGCTACTGGAAGGTATGTCTGATGCCTTTTTTTCTGAAGCTGAGCTTTTATGCTGCTATATTACAATAAAAAAAGCCCTTGCAAGCTCATATACCCCATTTTATTATCATACCAGATATCTAATCAGAATTGCTGAAAAAAAAATGGATAAACTACTTGAAACAGAAGTAGTTAAATACGACTAGAATGGTTACGCATTTTTATTAAATTACACTAAAACAAAAATAAGACTTTTTCAAATTTGAAAAAGTCTTATAAAAAGTAAAATATCACAAGAAATAAAAAGACAATGAATAAAAGATCCATCAGCAAACTGGTCCTGTTTTTTTTTCTTATACATTTTTTTTTATCAAATGCCTTTGCTATAGAAGAAAAGAAAGTAGAAAAGCCATTAACTTTACCGGAAATTATTGTTAAAGACCCAAAAAAGAGTATTAAAAAACCTGATGCTCTTTCTGTTCCTTTTCAAACAGTTACAAAACAGCAAATCGACGATATTGGCGCTAATTCTCTTGCAGACATCATGGACATTACTCTTGGACTTGACCTTGTCACCTCACCTGACCAGACCATATCACCTGGCGTTCAGACAGTTCGAATGCGTGGTATGGAAATAAATCATACTCTGATTCTGGTTGATGGCGTAAGACTTCCTGGTGCATTTCCCACCATGAAAGGGTATTTGTTTGCAGATATCGGGACAATAAACATAGATACAATTGAAAGAATTGAGATATCAAAAGAAGGACCATCATCAAAATATGGCTCAGATGCAATAGCAGGTGTTGTAAACATTATTACCAAAAGACAAATGGAAAATACTACTGGAAAGATCCAGTATGGAATGTCTGCAAGAGGTGATGGAAATGAGACAAACACGGAAATATCAGGCGGATTTTCACATGACAACACATATTACAATCTTGCGGCATTTTATACAAATATTGAACATTATTACAGAGGAATAAAAAAGCCATGGGATTTTCCTGATATAGAAAAATATGGTCTAAGTGGAAATATTGCCTATGATATTGCTGATGATAAAATGCTGGATCTGGTTTGGCGGTATTCTGAACATTCTAATGAAATGCAGGCCATAGGCAATGACTTTAGAAAAACAGATAACAAAAATTTTAACACAGGTATAAATTTCAAAGGAGAGATTAAAAAATTCAGTTATGATTTTGGAGCTTTTTTTACATATTTTGATACAACATACGATTTTATCGGTGAGGCAAGCGATACAAGTTATGGCAGCACAAAATCAATTTTTTTTGAATATCACTCTTTTTTTAATTATAAAATCTCCTCAAAATTAAATTTTGAAAGCGGCTTTTTATATTATGATCAAAGCATTGACTCAATGATCCGCATAGATAAGTCAAGAAAAACAAATGCATTTTTTTCAAAACTTGAAATATCTTTTGATAAACTTGCATTTAATATTTCACAGCGCTTTGAAAACAGTAATGATTTTGGTGATAAATTTTCATCTAAGTTTACTTCCTGCTATGATATTAACTCATCAATATCCATAAGAGCATCTGTTGCTCAATCTTATCAAAGGCCGACTTTAGCTCAGTTATACGATAATTACATAGGAATAGCAGCAGGAGGCGCATTAAATATTTACGGCAACAAAGCTTTAAAAGCATCAGAAGGAGTAAGTTGTAATTATGGAGCGGTATGGAGATTAAATAACAGATACAACACAAAAATTTCTCTGGATTATTTTTATAACCGCATAGATGATATGATAGATATCGACAATATTGACGATGACAAATTTATCAACTTTACATATACCAATTTAAAAGGTACATCAAAATTTAAAGGTGTTGAGTGTAACTTTTTAACCGAGCTTAAATCAAATTTAATCCTTGATCTCAAAGCAAGTTATCTTGAGGCAACAGATCCTGACAAATATGATCTAACTAATCGTCCGCAATCCACCATTATTGGAATTTTATTTTATAATAGTCCTGCAGACAATTTTTGGGGAAATATCCGTTATAATTACCGCGGCCGCTATGTGGATGATTCAAATAAAAGAATTTTGCACTTTGATTATTTAAGCTGCCAGTTTAACTACAGGATAAATGATACGATTTATATCTATTTAGGAAGCCGCAACCTGCTGGATGAAAAATCGCCTGTTGATTTTGAAAGAAAAAAAGGCAAAGCACACCTTGCAGGAGCTTTAGATTCGAGTATGGGAGCATTTTATTATACTGGTTTAAAATATCAGTTTTGATATCTGCTTATGATTTCAGTTAAATTTGAAAAACCTTATTTGATCGTGGTTGACAGGGTTTTTGATTTAGACAGTAACTATTTGTTATTTAATTCGGTGATTAAATGAAAAAAATATCGATTAATTATATTATAATGTTAATGGTTTTTTTACTTTTGTGCAGCAATGCTTTGGGAAACAAGACAGATATCCTTAACTGGTCAAAAGATTATGGGTATACATTTCAAAGCTGGGAGTTTAATGCAGAAAATATAGAAAATTTACATTGTCCCATGAATTTTGTTCTTGATGACAAGCCCATATCTCCTGGTGTTCCTGGAATGGAAAATGATATTGAGTTTTTAGCGCCAGACAGCAGAGTGCATGGCATTATAAATAAATATTATGATAAAAACCATCCTGAAAACGGGCCAAAACTTCTATATGCCCTTATCCCTGATGGATTGCTTGGAACATGGACTCATTATGCGCCTTTTGGAGTATATAACCGCTGCGGTTATTATGGCGGTATGTCAGATACTGCTTTGGTTTTTATGATTCCATCAGACAGCACAGAAAATAAGCACAAGGAAGTGCTTGTTGAATATCTTATCTTTGCCTCACCAGATACAATTTCCTACAATAAATATGATAACTGGTTTAAAGTTGAAGCAGGCAGAGGATTTAAAAAAACAGATGCAGCTCCCATAAAAAAAGGGATAGGTGCAGCAAGCATAGAAAGTATTGAAATTACAGATACAACAAATTTGTATCTGATTCAAAAAAAACTTGAACTTCTTGATGAGGAAGGCTCTGAAAATGAATTTGGCGCATGGCACCGCGTTACAGCCAAATTTTTCTTTAATGATAATCCTGAAAAAATATATCTTAAATTATATTCATTTGGATTTGCCACAATGGTTGACGAAGTTTCTATCACCACAAAAAGTATTGATGAAATACCACTTGAGATAACATCATCTGGCCCCGGGCAAAATAAAACAGATGTTAAAGTTGATTCTCCTGTTTTTGTCGAATTTAACTTTCCATTGGACAAAAATAATGTAAACAGCAACAAACCTTTTAAAGTTGTTTCTGAAAATGACAATAAAGAAATTCAAGGAGAATTTATATTTAAAAATGCAGATACAAAAATAATATTTACACCACATAGACACTTGAGGTGTGATACAACATATAAGGTTATTGTGCAAACCGGTTTACAGGATAAAAGAACAAGATCATATAATAATTCTTACTCCTTTTCTTTTACAACTGAAAAATATATGCCGCCTGAGCTTAAGATTACTGGTATGCCGGATAAAATATCAGATGATAATTTTTTAAAAATTGAAATTAAAGGAACCGGAATCTATGGCTGTCAATACAGATTTGATAATGGGCATTTAATCGGACCTCTTGAATTAGAAAAAGACAGTAATCACATTGAAGTTTCAAACCTTTACAATGGCTGTCACAGCATTGAAATTATGGTTTTAGATGCGTTAATGAACTGGTCGACAATTGAAACCTTTAACTGGGAAATAAAATGTCCTGTTACAGCTACACGATACTTTCCCAAAAAGTTTGCAAAGCCTAATGCTAATGTAACTGTAATATTTAACCAGCCCATGAATAGAAATTCAGTGCAAAATGCATTTAATATCACACCTTATGTATTGGGCATTTTTGTATGGAAAAATGATTTTACAGTTAAATTTATACCAGATGGTCTTTTAGACCTTGATACAACATATAATATAGAAATTACCCAAAAGGCAAAAGATCATGTGGATAATTTTTTTGAAAAAACTTTGTTTTTTTCTTTTGAAATATTTGAAGGAAAACGCATTGTAAAATGCCCTGTTAAAGCAGATACATATATTTTATTTTCCGGTATGGGAGGAGGCCCTGGCTTTCCCAATGGAACCTTGAGAGATCCGGCAGGTGATATAGGGATATTAAAAGCAAGCGGAATGCCAATGTCAGATTCAAGAATTTTAATCAAATTTGATTTAAGTGATTTTGACGGAAGTGAAATTAAATCCCGGGATATTGTTAAAACTGATTTTCATTATTATATGCTAAAAGAGACAGAACGTTCCTTCAGAATGGCTCTTCCGCCTTCTGATGCTGGTATACCAATGTATGGTATTATTTATGCGCTGAGCACAAAATATTACGAATATCCTCTCTTAAGGCATCCTTTGCACGATCTGTTCTGGAACGAGGATGAATACGGAGGCAAAGGATATGTTAACATGAAAAACAAACCAGGATATGTTCCAGGCGCACCTGTAATATTAGCTGTTCATACAAAAGGGCCAAACAGTGAAGGTGCTGTTGAAATAACAGATATTATGAAAGGATGGACAGATGGTATTTATCCTAATAACGGAATTGAACTTAAAGACCGTGATGACCGTTCCTATGAAAACCATAAATTTGGAGATGGATATAACTGGCTTATAGCATGCAGCGAAAATACGACTGGTGCGCCTCCTTATCTTCTTGTTGAGCTTGATGCAAAACTAAGAGTTACAATTGATCAACGTTCAGAAAATAATCTGCCCCTTGTAACAGATAAAAAAACACTGTTTACCGCATCTTATGGCAATAGCAATAATTATTTCTGGAAGCTTTACAGACCGCTTAATGATATTGAAAAACATGATGGAATTGACTTTGAATTCACTCCTTACATTAATTACAGTAATTTTGATACTGGCGGTTTTTCCAATGATTTTCTTGTGTCTTATGAACCAGGGCTTTACAGAATTACAGTAACAGACAATGGACATGAATCCAAAGGTGATTCAGACACAGTATTTTTTCAGGCGCCACCTGTTTTAAGTGAGAGCAGTTTTGAAAAAAAATACTATAAGCCGTCAGACAAACTAAAAAAAAAGGCGGATCAGCTTTTTCCTCTTTTCTATAACGAAGCTATTGGAGAAGATTTAGAGGCTATTTACGCCATATGTGAAAATCTTGTTGACAAGATCGGAGATACAGGCAAGTTAAAAAGAATTTATACACAGGGAACAAAACTTGTAAGCAGACTGCTTATTGGCGGAGAAAATAAAATATCTGGTGCTGTAACATGTATTGAGAGCAGAAAAATTGAAATAGCACGGGCACATTTAACAGAAGAGCTAGACCATTTAACAGATACACAAAATTTAAACTTTGCATCAGATGAAGAACTAATTTCAGATGACGATTTTTTATCTGAGATATCAGACCTTGTTGAAGATAATACTTTATACGAAAATTTAATAGGTGATGACAAATATGATGACTCTTCTGATGATCTCACAGAAGAAGAGAAATATGTAGAAGATTCATTTAATGCTGATCAGCAAATAAATGAGTCCGTGTATGGAAAAATAAGTATTGATCTTAAAGATGCTAATGGGAAAAAACTCTGTGATCTTTATATTCCTTTAAATGGCCTGAGATATTATGCCGGAGATGTCTATATTGCAGTAACAGATACAAAGCTTCCCTCATATTCTAATGCATGCACTATAAAAGATTTCACAATCTATACCTACAACGATGGAAAGCTTCAAGTATTAGATGACAAGTATATAAAAAAGGCTGAAATAACACTTTTTTTTGATCCCGGTATAATACATCCGGACATTTCAGGTTCAGACCCCTTTAGAGATGGTGAATATTTTATCCTTTCAGCACAAAACCCAGATGTTTTATATATTGCAAAAAGAGATTTTTTTACCCGAAAAGTAGCAGTAGAAGATATTATTGACATTGACTATGAGAAAGGCTGGATAAAATTTGAAACAGATCATCTGACCTGTTTTGACATAGCAGAGCCAACCATGTTTGTAAAAATTCCCTATTATCTTGATCATAAAAAAATAGGCCGCGGCGGAGAGGCCTCAGACCTTTGTTTTATAGCAACGTCTGCATCTTCTTACGACTTTATGATGAGCAAAGTAAAAAAAATCATAAGCGCATTTTTCAAGTAACTTAACTGTTTGTTATTTTATTATTTTTATAAATGTTTTTCACTAAAAAAGGAGTATGTAAATTATGAAAAAAGTTGTAATGTTTTTTTTGAGTTTATCTTTTATTGTTTTATGCTGTCAATTCATGCCAGGAGATACAAATGCCCAGATTGACGTAGCTGATATAATGACTCAAATGGAAGATACGGAAAATATGCCTAATCCCAATGATCTGCAAAGCCCGGAAGATATATCAAATATGTTCGGTACATATCTTGACATGTTCTTGCCTAAAGGTGTTGACATAAATGAGCTAATTGAAGATCTTGGCATTAATATGGAAGAGTTGGGGTTAAAGCCTGATTTATCCAATATTGCTGAGGGACTATCCAATTTTACTATCCCGTCAGATTACAAATATAATGGTTATGTTAATCCTCCCAACTGGTCAGATGGCTCTTGCTACACTCATCAAAGCTGGGATTTCATGATTGATGGCAATATTCACAAAGTGCCTGTTTTTTTTACAGATGATATTACCATAGAACCTGACGCTACAGGTATTGCTGCACCATGGGTAAACGAATTTGGTGTGCCAAAACTTGCCCATACAAAACCTCTTGATCTTTTTATTGCAGACTCATGGTGCTGGGCTCCCCGTTCTGTTGCCATGAATGTTGATTTCATTTATGGCATAATAGGAGGAATGGGACCTGGCTATTTTTCATTTGAAATTCCAAATACAACAAGAACAAGGCTGGCATGGGTGCAGTATCTTGTTTTTCTGGGAAGCAACAAAAAAGATCCTTTTGGTGCAAAACCAAAAATTTATAAACAAAAAGATGCAAATGACATCAGGACATATTTTACAACAACTGTTGGAACAAAAATAGTAAGAAACGGTATATTATTGAAAAAAACTCCTAAAGAGCTAACAACTTTTCCAGGTCATGGACTTTTGGGGAAATGGTGGAGAGTGACAGAGCTTTGGGTATTAAAACCTGGTGGAGGCGGTATTGACCATTTTAATATGAGATTGCCGAGTGATGTTTTTTCTTCTCTTCTCGAGAGCATAGACATTGATACCCAAATGTATGTAAAACGTAAGTAGCCATGCATCAATAGTTTTCATCAGAACGATTCTCTTCTCACTGGGCTTAAATAGACCTTTTTTATAAAGTGCATGTACCTATCAATGGAGTACTTCAATATCACCTTCAAAATGTGTTATAAGATATAAAATAATAATATTTTTTGGAGGAATAATATGCTAAACCCTATATTCGAAAAATTTATTGAGAAAAGTCCTGTATCAGTTATAGCAAGAGGTATGATGGAACGTGTATTGAACCCAGAGCAATTGGATGACTTTGTCGTCAGGCTGTAACAGCCTGACGACAAAGTAAATTTCAAGTATAATCCAGATACAGATTTTTATATCTGTCCTGAAGGTAAAATATTAAACTTAATTTCAAGCACGGAAGAAAAAAGCACT
>Ga0209345_10002462_pt1 | contig 20415 bp, 20 predicted proteins | sample Cruoilmetagenom7_FD_187294 | JGI IMG/M metagenome (GOLD analysis project Ga0209345, IMG submission 187294) | Oil polluted marine microbial communities from Coal Oil Point, Santa Barbara, California, USA - Sample 7 (SPAdes) (version 2) | ecosystem: Environmental > Aquatic > Marine > Oil seeps ... | reverse complement strand
ACATATAGGTAAAAAAGGACTCCGACTAAGTTGCCGCTTACCCATTCCCCTTCACTTCCTAATTTAGAAGGTTTTCCGTCAGCAGCATCCTGAAGTTCCTTATGTAGCATTAATTCGCTAAGACGGCTTCTATTTAATAAACTTGCGCATACGATAGTTGCTTCTGGGGCTTTGGAATTAAAGAAATCCTGTCGGGTCAGCTTTGACTCTGGGTGTTTTGTCTTTAGCCCTTTATCTATTAACTTATTGAGACGGTTTGTTAATGCACTATCATCGAATACATTTTTTGCGATTTCCGCATAAGTTAAAGACGGAAACATTTTATTAGCTAAGCGTCTGACTTCAGATTGGTAGGCAGAGCTTTTTCGTTCAGCCAAATTATCAAGGGACATTAAGCTTTCCGGACTTGGAGCTCCTTCAATTTTATGGCCTGCACGGGCTAACCGCATTAAAAGTACTTCTGAGGCTAACAATGCGAACGGCTTTTTACCGTTTTGCTCCAGAAATTCTTGCTCCAAATCGACTTTGCGGTAGTCATGTGTTTCGACTACGCGTTCGAATCCGCTTGTTTCTGAGTAGATCTTCGCATTTCTTCGGGTCGCGATATTGAGACAAAAGTGTTTACCTGGATGCTTAATATGGTCATTCAGTAGCTTTTGTTGGCTTTTATCTAAGTTTTCAAACTCATCTATAAAGACTCTGTAAAAGATATTTTTAAGTCTGGGCGATGCTTTTGATAGTCCCGCGCACAACTTTTCAAGAATTGTACTAAAAGTAAGAAATGTTGGTTTAGCCCGCTCTGGGTTATGCATCCACATATCCATTTCTACGAGCTTACTTTCGATGTATTCGGCTAATTCGCCGTATACATTTACCTCGTTGCCAAAGTAACTTTTTACTGCAGTTGGTAGCTCTATGCATTTTACCTTGATAGAACCATTCTCTAAAGAAGCACTTTCAATAGACTCTAATGATTGACAGAAGTCGTTCAGAATTTCTAACGCAGCTAAATGCTGAAATGCACGGTCTTTCAGATCATCTTCGATCCAGCCGGGACGAGCGATAAACTTGCAAATTTTAACGTCAGGCTTCCAGTATATGCCTATGTGTCCAAGGGTTGAGTCCGGTATCTGTCCCCTATGTTCACTGAAAAGGGTCGCATGGCAGTAATACCTAATGAACATGGTCTTCCCGCACCCACGGCCTCCGGCAATCAATACGGACTTCACATCATCACCAATATCAATTTTTTCGAAGTGGGTGGGTAAAACAAAATGCAGCCAGACGTCATCTGGAAGTTGCTCTGCGCGATTGTTTACAAAAACGCTTCTTAGAGATTTCGCTGTCATAGTTCTATCGCTTTAAAAGTGGCGTCCATTTATCTGTATTTTTTGTTGTGTAATAAGTATGGAGTCCATTGTTATGAGTGCTCTCACTAGAGAATAAAGTAAGTCCTAAATCGCCAAATCCAAAAGGTGATTTAATTGATATGCCATAGCGAGCTAGAAGTGATTCGTAAAACTTTTTAACGGCTCTCACAGTATTTGATTGATCTAAAGCCCAAAGAGGGTCAACTCCAGAATTAGGCTCTTCTCTGAAAAAGTTATGTTTCTTCGTCAATGTTTCTACAGGGAGAACAGTTACGTCAGGGCAGCTTTGAGACAGTTCCTTTAATCCATCCTCGTGGGCGAATAGTGGGATGTACGCTTTCTTAGCATTGATTTCGCTTAACTTATAATTCTCATAGAAAGACTTGAATTGACTTCCCGTTCCGCACATATCGTCCAGGAAAATTAAGTGCTCTACATTACGTTTCCTATTATCCCACTGGTCAACTCGGATGGTCGTATTGTGTGGTATCTCGACTTCTTTTAAGAACATTCTGAGAATTGAGTCACCACTTTTTCCTACCTGTTTTTCTGGCTCCCTGTCATTGTCCTTAGGAGTCTTTGTGGCCTCAACCGGTGAGAATAGAACTTTTAATGGGTTGCCTCTGTTGCGTAGGTCATTAATAAACTTTTGGATCGGAATACTGCTTGGCTTGTTAAGTAGTTTAGGCAAAATAAAGGATGCTATTTGCTGACAGCTCATTTTGAGCATCGGGTTACTTCTAAATATTAGAGCTCTCAATAAATGCGCTGCCAAATATTGCTCTTCAGGAGTTGAAAAGTTACTAAGCCACCCATCTAAATCCAGTTTATCTATTCCAGTAAGAACATTTCGGTCAATCAGAACTACAGTATCGTGTCTTACTTCTTCGAAGAAGCGTTCCCAACCGTCGGGGACGTGAAATTCCATTTAACAACTCCTAGTAGAAAGACTTTAATTATTAATTGACATTAAAGCTATGGGGTCATTTTTAGCACGATAACTGCGTGAAGAAAACCCGAAATGTCTTATTCGAATGGTGCGTAAAAAAATAGTTACAATGTTACGAAGCGCAAGGAAAGTATATGGCCCGCAGGTTACAAACTGTTGGGCCATATAGGACTAAATAACTATTTAATTCCTAAAGCTGAATTAACTAAAGTGTCCAACTGCTGTTGCTCACTTTCTGAAATCTCCCCTCCGGCATGGGTAACAGATTGGGCGATGTTACTGATCGCAATATGATCTTTATTCGAGTTATCAAACTCGGGAATTTTAAGGTATTCGGCGACACTAGAGCCTAAGCTAAGTAGTGAACCATAAGCCATAACGGCTTGTGCGACATAGCTGGAATTCAGGAAGCCAGTAAGAAACGCAGCCTGTTCTTCTGTCTTCGCCGGGATGAAGTAAAGCTTATGGTCAGGAATGACTACTTTACTTCCCAATACCGGGTCTTGAACCGGACCTATGTATGCGGCGAAAAAATTTCTGCTGTTCATTTCCCGCCATAACACCTTATATGGTGAGAAAGTATATTCACCTGTACTCCAAAGTGAATAATAAGGTTTATTTTTTTGGAACCTCTTTAAGCTGGAACGAACCTCAAGTTCTGGTTTGAATTGCTCCAGATATTGATGGGTATTTGGTGCATTAAATGGTAGCTCCGGGTCACCATGCATACCCCGTTGAGGGACTAGAGAATAGAACGGAGACGGCGTTGCTTTGAATTTCTTTACGTCTTTTCCTCGTAGCATTGGAAAGACATGATCGGCTTCTACAATTCCGGTAATTTCCGGTATACCCTTTGTACGGCCTTCACTAACTCTGTTTTTTATCCTGATATTGCCATTGGTCACAGTCTCATCCAGGACATCAACCCAAAAGATTGCATTCCTATCGGTGGTAATGCCTTTACGGGCTACATAGTGAGTCTGGCCGTTATTAAAGACATGCTTAAATACGGTGTGCTGCTTTTTGGTAGCGATTAGCCATGGGCGGGAATCGTTCTTCCCTCCGGGAGTGGGTTTTGCAAATAGCCGTTCAAATTTAGCTTTCTTGCGAAAGTCTTCTGCATCTGCAAACTGTCGGCCGTCTTTATTTTTTCTATCCAAAATATCCCAACGATTATATGCAACGGGATACTGTGTGTTACTACCTCTCTCGACGACTAATAGTGTTGGGAAGTTACTCACTCCATCGAACGGCTTAACAGCGTTATAATCCTCGATTAATTTTACTGCACAATTGATGCTTCCATTGTCGATTTTAAATCGTCTAAAGCCTTCACTAGATTCATTTGAAAAAATGGTACCGGTAATAAAGAATCCAAGTTTTCCGCCGTCTTTAAGGTACTTACGGATTGATTCAAAAGTGATAACAGTTGAGATATCAGACTCGATACCACCAACCCACTTATCCGAACTAAACACCCCCATAGCTCGACATTTATCGTTTACTGCAGCGACATAAGATCTCGGTAAATGGCTCCACTTAACCCACGGCGGATTTCCGCAAATGTACTGAACAGGACTTATTGACCCTGCACGGAATCTCTCAGCAAGAATAGAGCACCAAATTCCGTCCCATCCAGCTATATGAAGCTCTACAAGCGTATTAACGGCATTAGTCAATGCCTCCTTCTCAGCCTCATTGAGTTCAAGGTGTTCAACTTCCTTCAGGAGATGTTTTGCTATCGCACTGGCCGGTAAGTCGGCCATTATCCACTGTTTAAGTTGCTGGAACACAGGGTAAAATGTTTCGTGTACGATAAGCTTTTCGGGGATCCTAAATAACTTCTCTCCCTTGTCGGTTAATAATTTGTATTCATAGCAGCCGTCCGGCTGGATGTTTGCGGTGTTAATCGCGTCAGCCATATATACAGGGATAGTGACCGGGCTATGGGGATCTAGATAAGGCGCAATGAATGTGACAATAGAGCCCTTGGCAGCAAGAACAGCAAGTGGATTGAGGTCAATACCATATATGCCATTTAAGAGTTCTTGAGCAGTAGCTGACGGGTTGGCTACTCTTCTGCGCCTGATGGCTTCAAGTAAAAAGGTCCCTGACCCACAGGTAGGATCGAGCAGGTCTGCATTGATGTCCCAATCAAGAACATCTAAGCCGTGCTCTGCAAGCCAGTCAGGTGTGTAAAATTCTCCGAGAGCGTGTCTGAGCTCACGGGGGACGAAGCCTTCATAAATGCCCTTGAATAAATCTCTGGTGCTTTCAGGTCTCTTTTTGCTAATTTCAAAATCAACAATTGATAGCTCAACAAGCAGGCTATCGATGACTTTTGAAAACTCAGGCCATTTTTTATCAACGAGGTACCATGAGAAAAAGTCGCCGGCATGCATGTTGGAGATACCAGCTTGCTTAAATGTAACCCCAGACTCCATCAATTCTATCCGTTTTTGCACATCGACCGTCGTATCCAAAATATTTTGGCCTGAGTTGGGTAATGAGCATGCGGCAACAATTTTTGCGAGCAGAGCAATGTAGGTATTAAGAGCGAACAAGTAGGCGGATACATTTTTTGAGTAATCCACCCCATGATGATTACTTTGCCTTTCTAATAACGCTCTCATCCCATCAGGTTGGATACCAACGACTTGACCAAAAAGACGTTTCCACTCGGTGTAAAGCAGTTTTTCCTTAGAGGTTTCACCAGAATCCGCATCTATAATCGCTTTGAAGAACATCGGAATCAGGGTTCTGCCGTAGGTTGAGTCAGGGCCAACCACTTCTTTCAGGAGAAGAGCTGAAACTAGGGGAGTACCATTGTTTAAAAGCTCCTGGACAAGTCGGTTCGCAGCCTTTTTGTCAAATTGTTGTACCGTTTCCCACGAAGGGTTTCCATCTGAGTCATATGTGCCAAACGTAATGCTTTCTCCGTCCCAGGCTACCATCGTATAATCCGTAAGCTCACGGCCTTCATCGCGATGGAGGAGAAGTGCATAATCTTCCGCCTGAGTTTTGGCATGCTTGCACTTCGCGTTGTTCTTATTTTTGAAGCTCTTTGGAGGCTCATATTCGATAACTACAGCACCATGAGCTGAATCTACCCATTGGTAGCGGCCAGGACTCTTTTCCACTCGTCTTTGGATAGGACAAGGTTTCCAAGCGCTATTTAAATTCTGACTAAGGCTTTTTAAGGATTGCTCAATTTTAAGCTGCAATTGAGCTTCATTCTGGCTGCCGTTAGTTGCCTCAGCAGTCTCTTCAACTAATTGTTCTATGTGTTTTTCCATTGCATTTAACCTTTTCTGGTACCGCTGAAAGGCGTGTTCTTTGAACCGCCGCGTGGCTTTTGAGGAGTCAGATTTAGTCGAGCTAGAATAGTTTTGAAATCCAGGCCGTTATCAGCCATTTCTCCCATCAATGCGACTATAACTGCAAGGTGATCGGGCACTTCACCCTTCGCCTTGTAATTAGAAAAAGAGTTTGGGTGGTGCCTTAGCAGCTTTGCGAGTTCTTTGATGGATAATCCCGCCTTACCAAGATGACGTTTGAATTCACCATAAACCATGCTGTGCATGCCCAGTTACACTTTACGTTAAACCAATAGTACATAAATTTATTTGGTTAATAAATAAATATATTTGTATTGTTTTTTAGTGGATAAAATGGGGGATTGATAAACGTATAAATATTGACCAGTATATTTATTGAAAAAAAAGTTGGATGCTGTTGTTGGGTGCGAATTTAAATATTCCCTAGGAGAAAGACATGGATGCTCAAGTATTGGCCGACAAGTTAAAGGAAATGTACGTAGGCTCACGAAAAGGTGAAATTGCGGTATCGATTCATTTATTTGGAATTAAGTACGCTTCGGAAATAACTCAATGCGGGTCAACTCCGCGACAGTTAGCGAAGATGGCCGGAGTGCCGGAGACTTATGGTACCGAGATCAATAAAGGCCGTAAATTAGCTCGGTTTGTAAATCTTAAATAACTTGTTACTTTTCCAGGAGCTATAAAAAATGAGGAGAAGACTATGAAGTTTGATTCTAAAGGATATCCGAATATAAAGCAGGCTGTATTAGATAAACAAGACATTCAATTTGAAATTGATAAAAATCATACTCATTTTGAAGGTGGCAATAACCTTCCTGGTAACTGGACTGAATACCCACCCGCCTATCTTTCTGAAGATGATATAAAGCTCTTATTTGCTCATTTGGCATTAGACGGTAGCACGAGAGCAACGTTTTTTACTATCGAACAGTCTGTATGGTTGTCAGATGGAAAAGTAGAATACAAGAAGTTTGATGATGATACTGTGACCGTCAAATTTTCCTGGTAAAGGGATACTCTTTAAATCTTATTTCAAAATCTAGCGACGCATGGGGCTGTAAGTGATTATTGACGGAGAAATATTTGGTCCCTATCAAGCTTTTTATATTGAAAGCATGCTTTTTAACTGTAACTCAGCGGTGAGATCGGTGCATCGTGTGAATGCAGTATTTTCTCAGTACCATGAGGGAGTGACAGAGCAGGAATGGGACTCTTTTCCAACCCATGCGATATTAAACGAGCTTCAGAACGTTGTGTTGCAAGGGGCGGCCTTATCGCGCTACTTCTGGCCGGTAAGAAATCGTCACGCAGAAAGAGGTGCCTTTCTTAGAAACAAGTTAAACATCGAAGACAGTAACCCCTTGAAGGCTAGGGACTTAAGAAACGCAATAGAGCACTTTGATGAAAGGTTAGATAAATATTTGTCGGATGAGCTTGTGGGCAACATACTCCCGGAGTACGTAGGAACTCGCCCCAGTGACTCGGGTGTACCTGGGCATTTCTTTCGAGCATACTTTTCTGACAGCAGGGTGTTTAGACTTCTGGACGGTGAGTACGAAATGGATCCGCTCATTACTGAAATATCCAGGCTTACTGATGCGTTGCAACTTGCAGCAGATAACGGAGGAGTGTTTAAGGGGCAAGCTCCTGGCACTTATTGACTAACGTTTTTTGGACTCGGAGAGTAAGAATATTGTGGGACAAAATTAAGAAAGCTTTATTGTTTGATGCTTTTCCTCTTCTTTGCAGGTTAACCGGAAGCGCTTTGTTACTCTTGGCTCTCTATGGTCTAGGCTTTCCACCAAAGGATAATATTGGCTCGTCTCAAATTGTACTTTTTATCCTCGGCACGTTTTTTCTGTTGGTTCCTGTAGCCAAGAAAATCAGTTTGGGTAAGTGGTTGTCGTTTGAAAGTGAGCTGGAAAAAGTCAGAGAGGATGTCTCCGATTTTAAATCGGAAACGCGACAATATTTAAGTGTATACAGCAATATGGTCAATGCGATTTCTAACACGGTAAACCAAACTGTGAATGTACATTTGCCTGGTCCAGCTGAAGCTGAGGAAGCTAAAGATGATTTGCGATCAACGCTTGGTGAAGAGCCTCTAAATACCTTAAACCAAGCGGATGAATACCTTAGCTTATCAGGAAACGATATTAATTATGCTCTTGCGAAACTTAGAATGGATTTGGAGCGTAGACTTCGGGAAATCCTCGGTAAACGAATAACGACCTCGGCTCCCCAGGATATGAAAGGACAGTTTCTATCCGCGAGAAGCCTATTTAAGCAGCTTGCGAAGGAGATACCAAAGTACAAGGGTATGCAGACTTCATTTGATTATGTTCTTAAGGTTTGTAATGCGGCTATCCATGGACAAACCATATTTGACGGGCATGGCTTGGAAGCTATCAATATTGGACTTAGAATATTGAGTGAACTAGAGCACACTAATCTTACTGAATAAACACTTAAGAACTATAAGCTAAACACCACCGTCATAAATGCCGGGTGCCAAACGCTTGCTTGGAAACTGTAGTTGCTGGCTGTTCTTTAGATGCAGCATTATATGCTCTCCAGAAAGAGATGCATCTGGTGAGGCATCAATATTCCAGCTATCCAGTAAGTATCCGGCTAAAGCCTCTCTTACTTGCTTTTTCAGAACCCCAGACATCATTTGGTACTCGAACTCAATCATTGGAGCTATATTAGCTAACCTAGGGTGAGGCTGAAGCTCAAGCTCGATTATAGTGTTCCATGCGTTGTCAGCTGCTTGCTCTTCATGAGGTAAAATTCCATCAGTCTTGCAAGGCTCCAATGCACTAATTCGGTTAATTACGAAGTCACGAAACTCATTGCGCTTGCGGTCAAATCCTCTTACGTGCCAACGCAGTCCGCTATCAGCGATCGAGTGAGGTACAATTTGTCTTTTAGAGCCCTGTGGGGATGACTTGGATAGATAGTTAATGGTTATTGGGTACTTCCGTTTTATAGCTCGAGTAATGCCGGCCAAAATATCCAGATTTACATGAAATAAACTGTTTTTAACCGCAAATGGTTTATCTGTTGCGTGTGCAAAGCTGTCGCCGAAGCCATCTGTTAGTGTGCTCAGACATTTATTGATAGATACTTCGATAACAGGTGATGCGTTGTTTTGCCACTCATAGCGTCTGATATTCGGTCTGTAAATCAAATTATCAGGTGCTATTGAATTGTAAAGCTGGAATGTGCGGGTAGCACTTGCTTCGCTTATATCGAACCTTTTAACCAGATCAGCTCGAGACACGACTCCATAGAATCGACCTATAAACTCAATGTGAGCTAATAATTCTTTCTGATAACCTGAAAGTTCGCTAATCATGGCTGCCTCAATCTAGTTGTCCGATCAGCACGATCAAAAAAGATCTAAAAAACAGATCAAAATGCTTGACGTACTCAGATTGACTAGTATTATCGTAGGTACAGAAAAAAAGCCACTCTTTTTTAGAGCAGCTTCTTTTCTGAGTTCATTAACCAGAGTTAATGGAACTACTGTTCGACGACATAAGTTTCTATCAACTCCCGGTTAGTGTCAAATTTTTTTATATTTTGAACTAATTGAGGAGGCCTACTATGGCTACCAATCCCCCTGTTGGTGACAACCAACGTCGCGGCGCAGTGCGCCAACGCTCTCAAACAGAAACCCAAAGTGGTCATTGGGTTAAGCGTGATGCAGTTACGGGTCGCTTCATGAATGTGAAGTCTGACAAAACTCCTTTCAAAGGCGTGAGAAAGGAGAAGTAACATGGCAGCACGGTATGAATTATTTAAAGGCACTGATAAGCAGTTTTACTTTCGTCTTATAGCCGAAAATGGTGAGCAAATCCTTCGCAGTGAGGGGTATGTTTCGAAGCAAGGGGCTAAAAACGGAATAAGCTCAGTAAAAGTTAACAGCCCACTGGATGAGCAGTACGAGAGAAAAACCTCTACTAATGACCAGTATTACTTCGTGCTTAAAGGCGGTAACTGGGAAGTTATCGGCGTGAGTCAGATGTATACCACTAGAGACGCCAGAGAAACGGGAATTGCTTCGGTTAAAGCAAATGGGCCGGACGCTCCGACCCACGATTTAACTGGAGAGTAATAACCGGAGGGCTGGTTTACTCCAGCCCTTTTATCAAACTGGCTTGGTTGTCTTATTTTCTTAATGTGGTGACGAACCTCTGTTGTGAGATAATAGCTTCTTGTTTTGTAGGCTCTCACTTAAAGCTCTGCAGCTGCCTTTCCATTCTTTAAGGCTTTCGTTAAGCTTTAACTTTTTAACAGGGACAGTCGATATGTTAATTCTCACTCGCCGAAATGGTGAAACGTTAAAAATAGGCGACGATATCAGTGTTACCGTTCTCGGTATTAAAGGGAATCAGATACGCTTGGGTGTTGACGCGCCGAAAGATGTTGACGTTCACCGTGAAGAGATTTTCTTACGCATTAAGTCTGAGTCTGACGTAGAGAAAAAGTGACTACAGTTAAGTAGTTACTGGCTGACCGCCTAAATACTTACGACCGAGACAACCTAGCCTTTCATTTAGTTTTACACGTAGTGGAAGGTACGATTGTGGCTGACAGTATACAAATTGAAGGGCTCCCGAATGACGACCGAGAATGGCTTGTAAAGGAATATGGGGCATTAACCTGGAATGAATCTGCTTCTGATGAGCCATTGGTGGATGTTTTGTTGGAAGACATTGAAAGCGGTGAGTTCGCGCTTCTTCAGGTAGCGAAAAGCTACACGAGGGTCTTAGAAAAAGGCAGTATTTGGAAAAACGGTGAGTACCATAGCGAGCGTGCTGACTTAATAGAAACTATATTTGAATTCTCTATCGACCCAAAAGATGACGGTAATTTCGTCAGTGCCTGGGAGCGGGTAGACGAAAGCGATAATTCCGAAGAAGGCCAAAACAAGCGTTATATATTACCTCCGAGGAAATACCAAATCCCAAGTAGCTTCAAAGACACAAAGTTTTTTACTGTTACAACCGACTGTGATGTTGAGCTTTTAGCCAACTCGTTAACTATCTTTGATAATACTTATGGCGCTTCCCAGTTTCTTCAGCAGACCGTCCTGAACAATTATGCAGACGTAGCGCTAAAGAAATTTGAATTCAAAAAATTTGATAGCGCTGATTTCAGTAATGTTCCTCAAAAAGATGAATACAGGTTAGGTCTTTTAAAAGAAGTCTATGACGATGACCGCTACTTTGTCTGGGCTTTAAAGTCAGAACGGTATACAAAGCGAACTGTTAACTACATATCTTCGCAATTGAATCGCAACCGCGATAAAGCAACTTACCTGAGTGTTCGTCCGTGGTTTGCTGGCTCTCACAAATGGCTTGTATCCGGTATTTGGTTAGAAAAAGGAAAGCGGTTCCTGGCCCTAAAAATTCATAGATACAAACTGCCGCAATGCCCCGATTTCTTTATCATTCGTGAAAACAGCAACATTGCTGACGAAAACGGAAACAGTTCCGAGAATGAACGCAAGAAACGCGCTAAGACGGCGAGTAAAAAGCTCATTGGTACCTCGAAATCTAGGCCGTCATCGAGCTCTATGGGTGAAGAACTTCGATTAGGTGACATTGAGCACTGGGGCGAGACGGGTCTTCAAAAAGCGGTACCTAAAGAAAATAAGACAAAGAATACGCAAGTCAAAATAATGCCGACTCCACAAGGCAAGGTTTCACCGAGCAATCAAGGAGGCAGTGATCCTAATATCGGCAAGCTGAACCTTGTCAATGAGGATGATGAATCCAAAAAGGAATCGCCGAACGTTCTAAATTTGCTTTGGTCGGCGCTTAATAAACTGGCTATCGAAAATTCACAACAAGTGTCTAAGCCCGCATCACTAAGCCAGATTCATAGTGATGTATTTATATCTGGTCAGCTAGCCCTAATAGAGCCTGAGCTTGATAATGACTGGCTCTTCAGAAAAGATCACCGGAAATTAAACAGGCAGATCTATACAGACTTACCCAAACGACGCTTCGGCGTATTTCATATCACATTCGAAAGTATAAGCTTCTTTTTCGTGTGTATTGAAAGGTTTAATAGCGACAAGTTTAGAACTGCAATTTTTCGCTTTTCATCTCGAAGTGATTTTCTAAATGCGTTACCTCAAATAATCGATGGTATCGTTGATGCTAAGGGGGTTTGGAAAAGAGCAGCGGGTATCTCTGGCAATAATGCTTCTTTGATTACCCACAGGGGCAAAGAAAGCGATATCGCTAATCAGATTTATCGTAAGTTTAAGTCAATCGAAAAACAACAAAAGCAATGAGGAGTATGGCTTTGGAAAAGTTTATTGAAACGATGAAAGATTTGATAATTTTTTTACCGGCTTTACCTTTAGCCATCGCTTCTGCAAAACAATTGTGGACATTCCATTTTGACTATTTAAAAAGCTTCAAGCTAAGAGCTCTAAAATCAGAGGTAAAAGAGGTTTGTGAAGATCTTCCAGATACTAAGATCTTATTAAAAAGACGTTACGCAGAGGAGGTGTCGGGGATATTCCTTGGGAAGCGCCTCTCAGTTAGGCAGCAGTCAATTGTGAAAAAGAAAATTGACGATTATTCAATACCCCTTTCTTTACTAAGCTCAGCTTGGAATTACGTAAATATCGATATTAACTCCGAAGAGCTGACTGTTAACTTTACTAAGCATGACAATATAGCTCGCATATATTTTTTAACGGTAATTCCATTAGGGTTAGTCCTTGTGTTGGCATCTTTGATGTCTCAGATATTGGGGGAAAATCAGCTTGAATTTTCTTGGGGTAACATGGCTATCTTTACCTTAATGCTTTTTATAAGTATTCATCGTGTACGAGGACATATTGCAGGTCATCGTTTAAGTAAACACATGCAGTCTCTTTCTAAACGATAAGCTCAGCAAAGTTAACTATTTAGTTAGAGTGAATTAGGGTTATTTAATTGTTCAGGGAGGATTCAAGTGGCTAATAAGAATCAAGAATTAGATGAAAGAGCTTTTGATAAACTGGTAAACGCTGGTAGCTTTTTTCTGAAAAAGGGTTACGCAAGAGCTTGGTTCACTTGGCTTGAGTGGGTTGGGTTAGCAAGTATTCTTTTAGTCGCAGGGAGAAAGACCGACTCTGTGCTTATGATGGTTATAGGCTTCTTATCAATAGGACTGGTCTTTTTTGTCTCCCTAGCCGCGGTAGAGTCAGAAATACAAAAGCTTATTAAAGCTTCAAAGCTTACTAAAAGGTGGGTATTTCTTGTCGTCGCAATTGGACCGTTAGCCACGGTTCTAGTTGTTATCAAAGTTATCAGTGTGCTTATAAGCATGACTGAGGTATAAAGCCTTTAAGGCTTGTTAGTGTTATTCAACCTAGAAAGTGATGGAATCCAGTAGGTAAAGCCCTGAAACGAAACCTCTATTCCGTCATCTTTTTCTTCAATTCTTATGTGGGAGTTTCTAGGGAAACTGGCTTGGTGAAAATGTTCGAGCGCTGCGAAGAGGTATAGTCTTAGGTTCTTGTCACTTGGGGTCGTCAAATAGCGCTTAACCGCCATTACAAGAGTATCTTCTGAATTCTTTGCGGGCATGCATATTTCAACAGATTCTTTGTTACGAAGGTAATTTACGAATTTGAAAATTGGGGCGCGTTGCCCCGGTGTTTGCTTTAAAAGTGAGCCCAGAGACCTCTGAGGATGTTTGTATAATTTATATTGCTCTAAAAGCGCAAGGATAGCCGTCGTTTCATATCGAACGGTGCGTATCTTAAGTGCTCCGGCTGCGACCTCTTCCTCTCTTGTTTGAAGGTAATTAAGTGCATAAGACCGCATGAGAGACGACTTAAGCTGCTCAATGCTGAGCTTATTACTCTGAACAGTCCGAAAGTCCATAGCTTCTGTCAGTATTGCTTCATCGAAGACAATACCTTTTAACTCTAGAAACTTGCGGGGCTTTGATGACTTACGTAAATAGCCACCATCGATTTTTGAAAGATAATTTACGTCTGAGTACCAGTGCTCGGGCAATAGCTCTATGGCTTTGAAGAAAATAAAGTAATGATTTTGTTTTACTGCTGATTTAAGAACGCCGCTTGTCTTCTCGAGCCAGCAAACAAAGTCGCCGTACATTGCCTGGCCCTCATCGGTTTTAAAATCAGCCATGTTGAAGTGCTTTCTATGCTCATTAAGTCTTTTTAAACTACATTCCTTACAGATGGTTTTGTCTTTACCGAACAATAAAGCGTTGCAAACCTGGCAGTAAAACTTAAGACCTTTTTTGCAGCGGTAACATAAGTGATTGCCGGTGTCTGTTTTGTATAGTTTTCTGCGAGTTCCACACTGGGGACATTTAGGTCTTAGTCTAGACCTGCAGACATCACAAATTGGTTTATTTATCCCAAAAGAAAGCCCTCTGGAAACAACTTTTTTTGTTTTACATAAAAAGCAATAACCGGGCTCTTTCAAAGAGTTGTAGCAGGCGCGACAAAAAATCCCGCTTGCAGTGACTTTTGATATCGGTAGCCCAACTCTGCCGCAACGGCAGCAAGGTGTTATTTTTGTGAAGCAGGCTTTGCAAATTTTCCTTTTATCATTTCGGTGAATTCGCTTTGGTTCATGGCAGTTTTCACATTCAGTGGGCGGGAAATACCAGTGATAGCATTGGCCGCAATACCGCTCATCTTTATGTCTGCGATGAATAACCGCATCAACGCGGCCACAATAGTCACATGTTGTGCCTGGAGGACTAGTCAAGCTTGTTTCTCCTCAGGAAAAATTGCCATTGACGCTCTACATATAACCTTGAGCGAGGGCTAAAGGGTTCCCGGCAGTTAGGATCATAGTTTTCGAAAGGGACCTCGTTATTGTTTGTATACTGACCAAATAACTCCAGTATGAGTGGCGGGGTCTTTTGAGGTGCAAAACGAAACGCGCTCACTGGAATGCCGCTTTCCCAAAAAGTCCGAACGGTGAACTCAAAACCCATGCTCAGTAGCCTTAGAGCGTACTTAAGTATTTTGTAACGCTCATTTACACTCAGGTAATCGAAAACGAATCGACGGCATGAAATGAAAACAGAAAGGTCGTTTGGCTCGACAACTGACTTGAATAACGACTGCTGAGTTTCCGGTTTTTGCGCAGATATTCTCCGTAAAAGTCCTATCAAATAATCCAGCTCCGAAAATAAATTTTGTGAAGCAGCCTGTGTCTCGTTGTAAAGATTATTCAGGATATATGAGGTGTTTTCTATTACGTCGGGCTCGGCTTTTCGAGCGGGGAAGCTAGAAATTTTTTTGAAACAATGTGCGCATGTCGAGAGCTCTTTCTTTTTTAACAGGTGGGGCTCAATAGATTGCTGGCAATGTGGACACTGATCCTCTAAATGGCAACGGTGTTCAGTACAGACTGTAACAAACGATAATCGCCACTTACGCCTAAAATAAGGTTTAGAGTCCTGGGTCAAACACTCCGGACAAAAAGACAATGAGCGGTATGTGTTACTGTGCTCAGACCGTCTTGCTAGCAACCAGGGCCATGCTCCGGCTAATGAGAGAGTGGCGTCGGTCGTCCGACTGATTAAAGGCTCTAACGTTAAGTCAACGAGCCTTTGCTCATTGATATTCGATAATGTGGATAGCTTGGGGAGTTTAGTTGCTGAAATTTGCCGATCTAAATCTCGGCACCAGGACTCTTGCTCCCTAAAAATATAGTCGGTGAGAGCTCTCGGGGTGCTGAAGTTATCAAAACTGGTTCTTACCAACCACGAGGTGAATAGTTCATCGTCCAATGGCCGAGTTCTTACCGGCCAAGATTTTAAGTGAGCTTGATCTCCCTTTCTCCTCGGGTTGGAGTAAACCATGAGAAGGACTCCACAATTTCTAAGTCAATTTTTTCCTTACCACTATGTATAGCCTCAATTGCGCAAACTTTCAGCAATTCATGAAGATTTCCAAGGTTGCCGTGAGATATCTCGAGAAGACGTTGACCAAGCTCTTTTTCCGTGAGACTAGACTTCTGTTTAAGCGGTAAGGCTTTTTCGAAGCTTGATAGTAATTGAACGAAGTCCCTATTGGCTTTCCATTTAGGCAACTTCATTATCCAGAAGCGACTTTGCAGTTGAGAGTCGTTTCTTATTACTGACGGGGCATCACCGGTGCCAACGCCAACAATAGGAACCTTAAGCTTGTTGGAAATCATTTTTAACTCAGCTAAGGCATTAGCTCTTCTTTGTGCGGTTCCAGCTAAGAGAGTATGAAATTCATCGATAATGAGCATTTTAACTTCGCAGATTCTCATCAACTCGAAAGCTTGGGCGCGAAGCTGACTTTCTGTTTGAGTTGTCTTAAAAGGCGCCCAGAACTCTTCCAGGATAGAAATATAGATATCTTTGACTTTGGGGGCTGAAACTTCAATAACGAGAGCAGGCTTCTTAAGGACCTCTTCCTCGTCATCGACAATTGGCTGCCCGTGTGTGTCACAAAACTTCTCGATGATAGATGACTTCCCATTGTTTGACTCGCCAATGAGCAGAGCTGAGCGCATTCGCTGTTGCCTGGGTTGATCCATTAATGCTTTTAGCTCTTGGATTGCTTTTACGGCTATAGGGTAGCTTATCCATCTCCTTTGGTTTATAAACGATATGCGCTCTTTATCCGGCAAAAGCGCTACCTGACGATACTTTTTGTCTATATGCTCGAATTCGTCCATGGAGCCCTCACTCTATCTCAAATCCATCAACATCTGCTCCCCAGATATCATCATCTGTATCAGCTGTTTCGGTAGTTACTGTTTGCTTGCCTGAACCGGCTTTTTCATTCGTCGTATTACCAGTATAAATATTGGCAGGGGAAGATTTTTTCTTGCGTTGCTTGTGAGCTTCTTTTTTACGGCGCACGTTTTTAGTTTCCTTTCTAGACTGCTCTTCTATATCTCTCATATTGTCAATTGCTCGAAAGATAGCTCGTTCATTCAAATCTTTGTCATCTAGAGACTTCAAATACCTTTTAGCTTCTTCCAGCTCCCACTTATTCGTGTAAGGGTGCGTCGGATCGGCATAAGGGACTTCGTGATAGACCTTTTGGAATGGGTCATATACCCACACTTTGGTTATATCTCGAGGGTCACGGCGAACAATATACTTTCGGTTCTTTCCATTTTCGTCTCTTTCTCCAATAAGATGCCGGATGCCGTCGGAAAAATAATGAATCTTATCCCACACAACTCCCTGTCCGGATATGTTGCGCATCGTTTTGGGTAAGAAGTCGAGCTCAAATGTTAATGGATCATCAGGTATCTCTGGCAGCCCCACAGCCATAACGCCGGATGCACCTTCAATACCCATTTTCCATTTGGTTATCGGAGCAACACCCAGTGAGCTGTGTGGTGTATGGTGATATTCAACGATTGCGTGAACGAGCCACTTCTCAATCTCATCGATAGTCATGTTGGCGTGCTTTTCTGGGTCGTAACTTTCTCTTTTACCTGCGCTGTTGAATGTTTTTCCGTCCAACTCCGCTATTTTTTTAGAGAAAGCTCCCAGGTAGCGCTCAACATGACCACCATAATTAGGCTTTTTGACGGGCCTGAACTCAATATCAATGCCGTTGCTTGCACACGCCTCTGATAAGTTAATAGAACGAAAATCAGCGCCGTTATCTGTGTGGATCTTTTTCGGGTAGCCCCAAACATTCCACTCACCCTCGACACCAATATGCTCTAACCACTTATCTTTTGGGAGTACTGAGTGGGATATGCACATGGCCACGGATGTTAAGCTTGGCGCATCTAATGACAGGTATATTCCTGTAATAACTCGGGAAAATACATCAATTGCGACTGTAAGCCAGACTCTTTTAATACTTTGTCGAGTCTTTTCATCAACGATAATAATATCGAGAGGGGTGTGGTCGATTTGAACGACATTTAGGATAGTGTCTGCGCCTGGGAATTTCCCCGCCTTTATTGAGAAGCGATTATTCGCCTCTTCTATTCGCCCTCTACCGCGCAAACGCTTTTCCTCTGGAATTCTATCAATTCGTCGGTAAATAGTGGCTTGATGCGGTGGTTTAAGGTCAGCTTTCAGGCAAGCCCTTTTGATTTCAGAATAAACCTTTTTAGGACTTGGCTGCTTTATCGTCAGATAAAGGTTCTCGATATAGTGGTCAATTATCGTGTTAACATCGCTATCGAGTCGCTTACGGTTATAACTCCATCCTCGGCGCTTTGGAATAAGGCTTGTGAGTGCTTGAGTTGATTGATAAGCCCTGAGCCAGTTGTAGAGTGTTGTGTAGTGGCAATCAACCTCAGCCGCACGTAAACGGACATCACTTTTCTTGGGGTGGTCAAGCTCAAGTAGAGGCTTAATGGCTTCTAGTCGCTTTTTCGCTGTTTGGTAGTCAGCCTCTGAAATGTCATCTAAATCGGGCTCGGCCGGCATTAAATCAGACGTAACGGTAGTGGCATGCTCGATGAGTTTACTGATTGCAACGATGTCGGCCGTGTTTGAGGTAACATTTTTGACGATACATTCTTTTTCGTTGAGTATCTCTTTTACTAGGTACTCTTCGCCACCCATGATAACTGAGGTACCGGGCGTCAATTTAAACCGGCTTCTTTTTAATTGATGTCCGTTAGACGTTGCCATGGCTAACTCCGACGATTTCGGTTTCCTCAGATAGAGGCTCAGACAAGTTTAGCTCTAGTTTATGGTCAAGCGCCAATCGCCAAATATCGTTTTCTCGAATGCCAGGCGTTTTTCGCTCTGAATTAAACCTCTGGGTAAAGCGTCGTACGGAAATTGGCAAAGGCATGCTTTCTAGTGTGCTTTTAACTTCGTTTGCTATGTCACTACTGACTTTTCGGCTGGCAAAGTTCCTGAGCATCTGGAGGTTTTCCAGTATCGAGTCCCGGATGCGTCGTTCATCATAGATTTTAAAGATCCACCCGTTTTGCTTTGCAAACGCGAATGCTGCAGAGAACTTATAACGCAGTTTGTGGAAGTCGCTATCCAGCTCTTGTTTCTCTTTAACTTCTACCAGGAATGGCTTGCGCACAGGGTTAGTGAAGTAAACCAGATAATCTGGCGTATACCGGCGCTCTATGCCATTCGCATCGATATAGAATAAGCGAGTAGGCTGCGAGATAACTCGTTCAACAGAGCGGTCATAATCCATCCGCATAACGAAGTCGCGCTCAAGAGTTGATTCGTAGGGCGTTGGCTCTTTGCCCCGAAAGGAAAAGTAACCAGATACGCTTCTGCGTGTAGGTTTGATTTTTCGAACCGGCGTTTTGAAGTCCATAATAGTAGCAGCTATTGTGCGAATATGAATTTAACATAGCAGGACTTCAGGTGGTTGCCAATGCAGCAGATTTTAAAATGATTTGTAAGTGGCTGACTAAGATAAAGACAAAACCCCAGATAAGCGTATAACTTTACCTTCAGGAACTCACTTCATCAGAAAGCTCTAGTGTTAATGCTAGCAAATCAAAATTACTATGAAGTAAGTTTCTGAATAGGAAATCCAGCTTTCAGGTTTAAGTGCTTAGCTATTTATGTATTGAGTCCTGCTATGGACAGCCACTCTTTAAATGTGTTTGGCGTGAGTAATTGCGCATCAATTTTTATGTGGCTACCAGTCAAGAAACTTTCGTGGCCGCGCTTCTCCCACTCTAAGGAGCTCCCTGGCGAGCCTTCATAGATAATACCAATTGGAACAGCTTCTCTATCATCTTCATATTGATAGAAGACGGGCCCGCCACTCATACCACTGAAGAAAACTTCGTGCTCTTCTTCAAGTTGGGAAAATAGCATAAACTTATCCCTGGTTGACTCAACGCCGCTAGGTGATTCCGCCACTGCCTGCACAAAACCAGATAATACATACTTTCCATCAGTGCTTTTGTGCTCAGTTGCATAACCAACCGCGATTTTTGGGGAGTTAATCGACCAATCTGGCTCTTCCCACGAGTCTAAGTCCAACCATTCTTTATCATTATCTTTCATATATTGTTGGATTGCGAAGTTTGCTGGTGCGATAGCAATGTCTGGACCGTTTGCTTTAGGAGAATCATCGATCAATGGACGAAAGGCACTAGTAGGACTGCCTAAGCTGAAGTCGAAGAAGCTAACAATTATCGGAGAGTTACCAAACAATGTTAACTCTCTAAATTCATCTGCTCCTATCTTCTGTTGATAATATACGTGGGCACAGGTAACTGCATAACCCTTACCTTTATATTTAATGAACGTTACTGTGGCATTAGCTTTGTTTGCATCATGACCATCTTGCATGAACGGTTTAGACAACCATAATGGCGCACAGAACTGTGAAAACTCCGTTTTGTTGTATTCCATAATTTTCCTATTAATTGGACTCACCGCCTAATATAGGTTATTGAGTAGCTAGTGAAAATCATTCGATTTTTTCACTTAATTGGATTTAGAAGAGTGACTTTAATGGGCTGCGATAACAACGCTAATGTAAAACGTTGAGTTAGAAAAGCGCAGATTTCACCTGAGGGGAGCCCAAAGTTATCTTTCAGTAGTCTTTATTGTGCGAACATTTGGGTGTAGTAGCGCTTATTCTGCGAAATAAGGGTTGCTTTATTTTGCGACTTATAGTCTTAAGTGGTTGATTTTACTTACTAACAGTTGAATTTTATTTGCGAACTGACAAGGTAATTCTGTTCGCCCCGGAGAGATATCATTAGCAAATAATGCTTTGCTTTTTCTTGATGAATTTTCTGAGTTC